>VAPH01026750.1_pt1 | contig 13342 bp, 12 predicted proteins | sample 3393861 | NCBI WGS metagenome assembly VAPH01 (sample SAMN08290439, study PRJNA428436) | hydrothermal vent metagenome | isolation source: Deep-sea hydrothermal vent chimney | place: Atlantic Ocean: South-mid Altantic Ridge | reverse complement strand
TGAGGCGAAGCCTCTAAAAACCAAAAAACCATCAAGAAAGGAGAGGTGTCTATGAAGTTCAAGCCATTGAAAGACCGGGTATTTATCTCTTACACAGAGGACGTTGAGAAGACTCCAGGAGGCATTTATGTGCCTGAAACCGCAAAGGAGAAGCCCCAGAGGGGAAAGATCGAGGCCGTTGGTTCCGAGGTGAAAGAGGTCAAGGTCGGTGATGAGGTGATGTTTGACAGATACTCAGGCTCCAAGGTGAAGATGAACGGTTCAGAGTACCTGATCATCAAGGAAGAGGATATTCTTGGAATAGTTGAGTAACCGGGTTCGGGATTTAATCAATCCAGAGATTAGACAGACGGAATTTTCTAAAATTAAAGGAGGATTAAGGGTATGGCTGCAAAACAGTTGTTTTTCAATGAGGAGGCAAGACAGGCTATCCTTAAAGGTGTTACGCTTCTAACGGATGCAGTAAAGGCAACACTGGGACCCAAGGGAAGAAATGTGATAATCGACAGGAAGTTCGGCGCACCCACCATCACAAAAGACGGCGTAACAGTGGCTAAGGAGATTGAGCTCAAGGAGCCCTTTGAAAATATGGGGGCACAGCTTGTCAGGGAGGTAGCTTCAAAGACCTCTGACGCTGCAGGTGACGGAACAACCACTGCAACGGTCATTGCCTATGCACTTTACAGAGAGGGAATGAAGAATGTTACCGCCGGTTCAAACCCCATGGACCTCAAGAGGGGAATAGAGAAGGCCGTTGAAGTGGCAGTTGATGAACTGAAGAAGATGAGCAAGCCTGTACAGGACAAGAAGGAGATAGCCCAGGTAGGTACGATCTCTGCAAACAGTGACCCTTCAATCGGTGAGCTTATTGCAGATGCAATGGACAAGGTGGGCAAGGACGGTGTCATAACCGTTGAAGAGGCAAAGAGTATGGCCACAACACTTGATATCGTTGAGGGCATGCAGTTTGACAGGGGTTATGTCTCACCTTATTTTATAACGGACCCTGAAAGGATGGAGTGCAGCCTCGAGGATGCCTATATCCTGATTCACGACAAAAAGATATCAAGCATGCGTGACCTGATCCCCCTGCTTGAGCAGATAGCAAAGATGGGCAGGCCCTTACTTATTCTTTCTGAAGATGTAGATGGTGAGGCACTTGCAACCCTGGTGGTTAACAAACTCCGGGGCACACTGCAGATCTGCGCTGTCAAGGCACCGGGTTTTGGAGACAGGAGAAAGGCCATGCTTGAGGATATAGCCATACTTACAGGTGGCACCGTAATTTCTGAAGACCTCGGCATGAAGCTTGAAACCGTCAAGATCAACGACCTTGGCCGTGCCAAGAAGATAACCGTTGACAAGGAAAACACCACCATTGTTGAAGGTGCAGGAGATACTTCAAGTATCCAGGGCCGCATCAAGCAGATAAAGACACAGATGGAAGAGACTACATCGGATTACGACAAAGAGAAGCTCCAGGAACGTCTTGCAAAGCTGGCAGGCGGTGTTGCCGTTATCAATGTAGGCGCTGCAACCGAGACCGAGATGAAGGAGAAGAAGGCCAGGGTTGAAGACGCATTACATGCAACAAGGGCAGCTGTTGAAGAGGGTATCATCCCCGGCGGCGGAGTGGCACTCCTTAGATGTATCCCTGCCATAGATGCCCTCAACCTCGAGGGTGACCAGCAGGTTGGAGTAGGCATCGTCAGGAAGTCCCTTGAAGAGCCGATCAAGCAGATCGTAGTCAACGCCGGCCTTGAGGGTGCGATAATCGTTGAGAAGGTAAAGGATTCAGATGACATGAACTACGGGTTTGACGCCCAGACCGAGCAGTTTACGGACATGATAGAGGCAGGGATTATCGATCCCACAAAGGTGACCAGGACAGCATTACAGAATGCCGCCTCTGTGGCATCCCTTATGCTGACCACCGAAGTTATGGTTACGGATATCCCCGAGAAGGAAGCTGCTGGCATGCCTCCAGGTATGCCTCCCGGCGGCGGAATGGATATGTACTAAAAAGTTATACGAGAGAAGGAAAAAACAGGCAGGGGCTGTTAAAGCCCCTGCCTGCTTTTATACACAATCTTTCTCCTTGTGTTATCCTTATAAATGCACATGTTTGCCAGGTTAAAGAGTTCCATTATCATATGCTTCCTTCTCTCAATAGTAACCTTTGTTATCTATTCATTCCTTAATATCCTGGTCCCGCTGAATCCAAAAAAGCCTGTAGAGGTATATGTGAAGAAGGGAATGACCTTTTCTGAAACACTTCAGAAACTTCAGGAAGGGGGGCTGCTCAGGGATAAAAATATCGTCCTTCTTGTTGGCAAGATAACCCGTATTGACAGAAAGATAAAGACGGGCCTCTATGAATTCAGCGGTCCTGTATCACCTCTTCAGATAATTAATGCCCTGATATCAGGACGGGTCGTGGAATTTAAAGTAACCATCCCCGAGGGTTATAATATCTGGCAGATTGCAAGAACCCTTGATGCATCAGGTATTATTACAGAGGAGGATTTTTTCAGGTTAGCCTACAACAGGGAGTTCCTTGACAGTATGAATATTGATGCTCCGTCAATTGAGGGGTATATTTTTCCTGATACCTACAATTTCCCCAAGGGCATGCCCCCGAAGGATGTCCTGAAAAGATTGGTCTCCGCGATGAGGAGACATTTTACACCGGACATGAAGGAGAGGGCGGAAGAATTGGGCCTTTCGGAGAGAGAGGTGCTGACCCTTGCCTCCATAATTGAAAAAGAGGCCAGGGTTGATGATGAGCGTCCCCTTATCTCGGCGGTATTTCATAACAGGCTGAAGAGGGGAATGCCCCTTCAGGCAGACCCGACAAGCATTTATGGCTTCAAGGATCCCTCGGGTGTCATCACGACCAAAGACCTGAAGAGAGAAGCTCCCTATAACACATATGTCATCCCCGGACTTCCACCGGGCCCCATTGCCTCTCCGGGGTTGAAGTCTATTATGGCGGCCCTCTATCCGGCAGATGTGCCGTACCTCTTCTTTGTCTCTGACAATAATGGAGGGCACCGATTCTCCGCAACAGAGGCAGAGCACAGAAAGGCCGTTAAGTTGTACAGGGCGGTGAAGCAGGGCAAGTAGGCACTTATTATATGGTTATAATTACATTATGATTAAGCGCAGGAAAACAAGAAAGATATTTGTGGGCCCGGTCCCTGTGGGTGGAGATGCGCCAATCCCTGTGCAGTCAATGACAAAGACCGACACCAGGGATATAAAGGCCACGGCAAGACAGATAAGGGGGCTTGAGCGGGCGGGGTGTGAGATTATCCGGCTGGCCGTACCTGACATTGAAGCTGCAAGGGCAATCGGGAGTATTAAAAGGCAGGTAAGCATTCCCATGATAGCAGACATACATTTTGACTGGAGACTTGCCCTTGAGTCAATAAGTCAGGGTGTGAGCGGGCTGAGGATAAATCCCGGCAATATCGGTGCAAGGTGGAAGGTGGAAGAGGTCGTCAAGGCCGCAGGAGAGAGCGGGGTGCCGATCAGGATCGGGGTAAATTCAGGCTCCCTTGAGAAGGATATCCTTAAAAAGTATGGCCGTCCAACACCTGAGGCACTTGTTGAGAGTGCGGCCAGACATATAGAAATACTTGAGGATATGGGATTCAGGCTCATAAAGGTATCGTTAAAGGGCTCGGGCGTTCCACTTACCGTTGATGCCTACAGGTCTTTTTCCGGAAGGTTTGACTACCCCCTGCATATCGGGATCACAGAGGCCGGTCCCCCGCCTGTCGGGGTTGTCAAGAGTGCTGCAGGTCTCGGCATACTCCTTAATGAGGGGATAGGCGATACGATAAGGGTCTCTCTTACTGCCCCGTCCAGGGTGGAGGTAGAGGTCGCCTACGAGATACTCAAAGCACTTGACCTGAGACAGCGGGGTGTAAATATCATCTCCTGTCCCACGTGCGGCAGGTGTAATCTCGACATAATAAAGATTGCAAAAAGGATACATAAAAACCTCCAGGGGGCCTCGTCTCCCCTGACCGTGGCGGTTATGGGTTGCGTTGTTAATGGTCCCGGCGAGGCCCGGGAGGCTGATTTCGGGATAGCCGGCGGAAAGGGTGAGGGAATTGTATTCAAAAAGGGAAAGGTTATAAAAAGGGTGAAGGAAGAAGAGTTGATAGATGCCCTTATGGAGGCTGTTGAGGAGGATTCAGGTTGGAGGTAATCAGGAATTCAGGGGTAATGCAGCAGACTGTAAAGGAGTATCTTCACAGGGGCAAATCCATCGGGTTTGTTCCAACCATGGGTGCACTCCATGAGGGCCACCTGAGCCTTGTCCGGAGATGCAGGGAGGAAAACGATATCTCGGTGGTGAGTATATTTGTTAACCCCATGCAGTTTGGACCATCCGGGGACTTCAGCCGCTATCCCCGGGATGTGGAAGATGATATGGCTGAATTAAGGAAGGCGGGGGTTGACATCCTCTTCATGCCCGTGGTTGAAAACATCTATCCCGAGGGTTTTGCCACATATGTCAATGTTGAGCACCTCTCCGACAGGCTCTGCGGACATTTCAGGCCGGGGCACTTCAGGGGTGTGGCAACAGTTGTAACAAAGCTGCTGAATATTGCAAGGCCGACAAGGGCCTACTTCGGCCGGAAGGATTATCAGCAATTCCTGATTATAAGGCAGTTGGTGAGAGACCTTAATCTTGACGCTGAAATAGTCATGTGCCCTACAGTAAGGGAAGCGGATGGCCTTGCAATGAGCTCTCGAAACCAATATCTTTCACCTGGGGAGAGGGATGCTGCAACCGTCATTTACAGGACCCTCTGCGAGGCAAAAGAGATGGTGATTTCCGGGAAGGTCACTTTTGCTGAAATTAAATCCTTTATGGAAGGCACACTCTCGGCAGAGCCCCTTGTAGAGGAAGTTCAGTATGCCTCTGCTTTTGACCCCGGAACACTTGAAGATATATCCTCCCTGAATGTTACTATATACAGGAAAAAGAATATCCTGCTGGCTATAGCAGTCAGAATAGGCAAGGCAAGACTGATTGACAACGAACTGGTTGAGATAACCGGAATAAAAGGGGGGTAATTAGAGGTAGCGGTTGAGACCTGACCTCAATAATTATAATATATGCTACAGAGAATATTTATACAGATACTGGATAATCCTTTTGAGGATGTGCTCTTCAGCGACTCATCGATTGATGAGTCGGTTAATAATCAGGCAATTGCCGAGGAACTTCAGAACTCACTGGACTTTCATTACCCAAGCATGGTACATGTTGAATACATTGACCTCTTTCTTGAGGATGAGGGCAGGTTTATTGAAATACGAGAGATGCTGAGTCACGGGCTGATAACCCTTCCGGTAATCCTTATAAACGGGAGCCCCTTCCTGCATGGGGGTATAGCTCATGCCGTCATAATGGATGAAATAGGAAAGCTCCTCTCGTCCGGCCCTGTTCATTAAAAGAACGGGGTAGAACGCTGGAACCCTGGTGGATCAACCCATTTCTCAATGTTTTTCGTAGAAAAGGAACCTCCACACGGAATATATACCCAAAGCAAGACCGAGGAGCATAAGTGTTATGGTCCAGGATATACTGCCGGTTTCACCAAACCTGCGGTCAAGAAATTTACCCAGAAAGGTGCCGGCCACAGCAGGAATGGCAATCATCCAGCCCACCACTCCCAGGGCTGCAACTGATTGCCAGAATATGCCCTTTCCCCTGAACCTCTTCAGGAGCCATGAGTGTGCCTCAACTTTGGAGAGGAATCTCGCTTCCTCTTTAGTCCCCTCATGCCCTTCCCTATCCTGATTCTCTTTCAATATCCGCTATCCTCTTCAGGAATGATTGCTGCATCTGCTTCAAAGACCTGTAAAGGGCTTTTTCCCGTTCTGTTATTGATATGAATCTCTCATTGATTATTGCGGTTAATGTGTCAAGGGAGTCACCTGATACGGCAGTCCTTGTGCTGAGGGTTGCCTCATTTGATGCAAACCTGAATATCCCTCCGTTTACAGCAATATATCCCTCCTTCTCCCCAATCCTGTAAATCACGATCGATGGGGTAAGGACTGTAATGAATTCCGTATGGTTCGGCAGTATACCAAAGCTTCCGGTTGAGTCCTCAGCCCTCAGGAAACCGACCTCCGTATCAAGCACAATGCTCATTGGTGTAATCACCCTGAACCGGAAGGTCTTCACCTTGAAACCTCTTCAATCCCGCCGATCATGTAAAAGGCCTGTTCATCAACGTCATCATATGTCCCTGAAAGTATCTCCTTACAGCCCCTTATCGTGTCCCGCAACGCTACGTGTCTCCCCTTTCTTCCGGTAAAAGACTCTGTGAGAAAGAAGGGCTGGGTGAGAAACCTCTCAAGCTTCCTTGCCCTCGTTACAATCAGTCTGTCCTCCGGGGACAGCTCCTCAATTCCGAGCATCGCTATGATATCCTGCAGTTCATTATACCTTGCAAGCGTCTCCCTGACCTGTCTTGCCACATCATAGTGGCTGTAGCCTACAATATCGGGGTCGAGCATCTTTGACCTTGACAGCAGGGCATCCACAGCTGGATATATGCCCTTTGCCGCAATATCCCTTGATAATATAACCGTTGTATCCAGATGCGGCATTACTGCGGTTACCGCTGGATCCGTGATGTCGTCAGCCGGAACATAGATTGCCTGCACAGACGTGATGGAACCGGATTCCGTAGAGGTTATACGCTCCTCAAGCTCGGCAAGTTCAGAAGAGAGTGTTGGCTGATACCCAACCCTTGAGGGCATTCTGCCAAGGAGGGTGGAGAGCTCCGAACCGGCCTGGACAAATCTGTAAATGTTGTCTATGAGAAGAAGCACATCCTTTTCCTCTCTATCCCTGAAATATTCAGCAATGCTGAGGGCTGTCAAGGCTACCCTGAACCTTATTCCCGGGACCTCGTTCATCTGCCCGATAACAAGGATTGAATTCTCCAGCACCCCCATCCGCTTCATCTCCTCGTAAAGCTCATGCCCCTCTCTCACCCTCTCCCCAACCCCTGCAAAAATGGAGACACCCGAGTGTATACGAACTGCCTTGTATATGAATTCAATCAACAGGACGGTCTTTCCAACACCTGCACCCCCAAAGAGCCCGACTTTTCCACCCTTGACAAAGGGGGCAAGGAGGTCTATCACCTTTATGCCCGTTTCGTACACCTCGGTTCTGGTTGACTGCTCGGATAGACGGGGAGATGGTCTGTGAATCGGAAAGGAGAGGTTCGACTTAAGGGGCCCCAGGCCGTCGATAGCAGCGCCGAGCACATTGATTATCCTTCCAAGTGTTTCCCTCCCCACGGGTACGGCAAGGGGGTTGAACGTCCTCTCCACCTTCATATTCCTCTTGATCCCGAAGGTGGCACAGAGGGCTATGCATCTTGCCGTTGATGAGCTTAAATGTCTGTGAACCTCAAGCACCAACCTGCTGTCTCCCCCGACAAGGAGTGCCTCGTTAATTGCGGGCAGCTCATTGCCGGGAAACTCAACATCAACTGTACTTCCTTCCACAGATACTATAATTCCCATATTTAAATGATACTATCAAAGTGTATTATTTGCAATTTCACCGGCCTGTATTATATGCCCCCCCTTCCATTTTATCTGAAATTATGTTATTTTATTTCTAATGGCTGCAAAGATTGGACAACTTTTACTTGCTGCTAGCTTAGTAACGGAGGACCAGTTACAGGAGGCCCTTAACTTACAGAAAAAAGAGGGGGGCAGGCTTGGGTCAAAACTCGTAAAACTCGGCTATATTACTACGGAAAAGCTTGTCTCTTTTCTCAGTAAACAGTTTGGCGTACCCTCAATAAACCTTTCCGACTATACAATAGCCCCATCTGTACTGAAACTCATCCCGGCAGAGATGGCAAAGAAGTACCTGATAATCCCTGTTGCAAGGGTAGGCGCCACACTGACTGTGGCCATGGCAGATCCATCAAATATATTTGCCATAGATGATATGAAGTTTATGACCGGATACAATGTTGAGGTGGTGGTTGCCACTGAGGAATCCATTATTAAGGCAATATCGAAATATTACGCGGGCAAGGGAAGCGGCCTTATAAAGAGCAGGTCTTCGGCATCTTCATCAATGATTCAGTCACAGGACCTTTCATTAACGGATATTGATGTGGATGATGAAGAAGATGAGGACATTGCGTCGGAGGATTCGCCGACATTGGATGTGGAAGAGTTTGACAAGATTGTCGGCAGCGCCCTGGACACCATTGAGGCAGTTGACGAGAGGGAAGATGATGAGGTCGTAAGGGAAGTTGAAGCCCCGATCGTCAAGCTTGTTAACGGTATCTTTGTCAATGCCATAAAGGCAGGCGCAAGTGATATCCATATTGAACCCTATGAGAAGGCATTGAGGGTGAGATACAGGATTGACGGTGTCTTGTATTCGGTCATGAACCTCCCGGTAAGGATAAAGAATGCCCTGACCTCAAGGGTCAAGATCATGTCAAAACTTGATATTGCAGAGAGGCGGCTGCCACAGGATGGCCGTATTAAATTAAAGCTGGGCAAGAAGAAGGAGATAGACTTCCGTGTCTCTACCCTGCCCTGCCTCTTTGGCGAGAAGACCGTCCTGAGGATACTCGACAAGTCAAACCTTCAGGTGGATATGACCAAACTCGGGTTTGAGAAGGAGCAGTTAAAGGACTTTATGGAGGCCATTGAAAAACCTTACGGCATGGTGCTTGTTACAGGTCCCACGGGTAGCGGTAAGACAACAAGCCTCTATTCAGCGATTAACCACCTCAATAAGCCCGGTGATAATATAATGACAGCCGAAGACCCGGTTGAGTACAACTTCCACGGTATAAACCAGGCGCAGATAAAAGAGGATATAGGCCTGACCTTTGCATCTGCCCTGAGGTCATTCCTGAGGCAGGACCCTGATATTATAATGGTGGGTGAGATTCGTGACTTTGAGACTGCCGAGATATCCGTCAAGGCAGCCCTGACAGGTCACCTTGTTCTGAGCACCCTGCATACAAATGATGCTCCAAGCACCATAACAAGACTTCTGAATATGGGAATCGAGCCCTTTCTGGTATCCTCCTCGGTAATTCTCATGCTTGCCCAGAGGCTGGCAAGAAAGATATGTACGCAATGCAAGGTTGAGGAGCAACATTCCGAATCGGCATTGTTAAAACTCGGGTTTGGTGAAGAGGAGATAAAGGATATCAAGGTTTTTAAGGGTAAGGGCTGCCCGGAGTGCAACAACTCGGGCTATAAGGGAAGGGTGGCACTCTATGAGGTAATGCCTGTCAAGGACGAAGTAAAAGAACTGATACTCGAGGGTGCCTCCGCTCAGGAGCTCAAGAAACTTGCCGTAAGGCTTGGGATGAATACACTCAGAAGAAGCGGTTTAAACAAGATAAAAGCCGGGGTTACAAGTATTGAAGAGGTGTTGAGGGTCACCTTTGGTGATTAGAGATGGAAAAACCTTCAAAATAACACGAAACTAAATATGCGGGAATAAGGAGACGATTCAGTATGGCTACACTTTATGATTTCTTAAAAACCTTGATTGAGCAGGGAGCATCAGACCTGCATATTACTACAGGCAGTCCTCCGAGATTAAGAATTGACGGAAAACTCGCCCCCATTGATCACCCGCCCCTGACCCCGGCTGAGACAAAGACGCTTTGCTACAGCGTCCTGACAGATGCCCAGAAGCACAAGTTTGAGGAGCATAATGAGCTGGACCTCTCCTTTGGAGTAAAGGGGGTTAGCAGGTTCAGGGCAAATATATTTATGCAGAGAGGTGCAGTGGCAGGGGCATTCAGGACCATTCCATTTAATATAAAGACATTTCAGGACCTCGGATTGCCCGAGGTGATCAATGAGCTGGTGAAAAAATCCTCGGGCCTTATCCTTGTTACAGGGCCAACAGGTTCCGGTAAGACCACAACCCTTGCAGCAATGATAGACAGGATAAATTCAGAAAGGCATGAACATATAATAACCATCGAAGATCCTATTGAATATCTGCATCCCCACAAGAGCTGTCTTGTTAATCAACGGGAGGTAACATCGGATACCGCAACCTTCCATGACGCCCTCCGGTATATCCTGAGGCAGGACCCGGACGTTGTGCTAATTGGAGAGATGAGGGACCTTGAGACCATTTCATCGGCGCTCAGGGTTGCTGAAACAGGGCATATGACCCTTGCCACACTTCATACCAACTCGGCGGCACAGACGATAAACCGTATTATTGATGTCTTCCCCCCCCATCAGCAGGACCAGGTGAGGGTGCAGCTCTCTTTTGTGCTTGAAGGCATTGTAGCGCAGCAGCTCATCCCCAGAAAAGACGGAAGGGGCAGGGCGCTTGCTGTAGAAATACTGGTTCCGACTCCGGCCATCAGAAACCTGATAAGGGAGGATAAGGTTCACCAGGTATACTCAATGATGCAGACCGGGCAGTCAAAATTCGGGATGCAGACAATGAATCAATCGTTATATGAGCTTTATGTAAAGGGACATATAAGTTATGAGGATGCACTTGCACGTTCTACAGTGCCGGATGAACTCATTACCATGATGCAGAAAGGCGGTTATACGCCGCAGGAGAAGTATATGGCAGGAAAAAAACGATAAATAAGGAGGATTTCTGTTTTGAGTAACATTTATAATCCTTGTTTGATTAAGGAGGGGTACGGTGGCTACAGTTTTTCAATGGTCAGGCAAAAACCCGAAGGGTATAATTGAGTCAGGAGAGATGGTGGCCTCTTCAAAGGAAGAGGTGATTGCCAAACTCAGAAACAACAATCTCATCCCAACGGCTGTTGCTGAAAAGAAAAAGACAAGAGGGTTCAATTTTCATATAGGAGGCATCAAGGATAAGGACCTGGTTGTATTCACAAGACAGTTTGCCACCATGATCGATGCAGGTCTGCCGCTTGTGCAGGCCCTTGAGATACTTTCAACCCAGGTGGAAAACAAGTTGCTCGCAAAGACTATCGCCCAGGTAAAGGTGGATGTTGAGGCAGGTTCCACCTATGCCGATGCCCTGAGGAAGCACCCGCGTGTATTCAGTGAACTCTATGTAAATATGGTTGCAGCTGGTGAGTCCGGGGGTATAATGGATACAATTCTCAACAGGCTTGCCGCCTATATTGAGAAGGCCATGAAATTGAAGAAACAGGTTAAGGGCGCAATGATATACCCTGCGGTGGTTACGGCAATTGCAGTGCTCGTAATAGCGGTTATAATGGTTTATGTTGTTCCCACCTTTACCCAGATGTTTGCACAGTTAGGGGGGACGCTTCCGCTGCCTACAAGGATTGTTGTTGCAATGAGTGATTTCCTGAGCGGGATAGGCGGAATTGTCGTGTTGGGTGTTATTATTGCCATAGCTATCTTTATTGTCCAGATAAGGAGAACGGAAAGGGGCAAATACATTACCGACAAGATCCTCCTGCAGCTTCCGATCTTCGGAGTCCTCCTGCAGAAAACAGCAATTGCAAAATTCACCAGGACCCTCGGCACACTTGTAAGCAGTGGGGTTCCGATACTTGACGGACTGGACATTACGGCCAAGACATCCGGGAACAAGGTTATTGAAAAGGCGATATACGCGGTGAGGACAGATGTCTCAGAGGGAAAAACCGTGGCCGAACCCCTTATGAAGGCAAAGGTTTTCCCCCCTATGGTGAACCACATGATCGCAGTAGGTGAATCCACCGGTGCCCTTGACTCCATGCTCAATAAAATAGCAGAGTTTTACGATGACGAGGTGGATGCCGCCGTATCTAACCTTACGTCCATGATAGAACCTCTCCTCATGGTATTTCTCGGAGGTTCTGTTGGATTTATAGTAGTATCAATGTATCTGCCGATATTCAAGCTTATTACCTTGATACAATAATAGTTTCAGTACTTCCAGCTATCGGTTTTTTCTTTCCCTGATAGCTGGCTTGGGGGCTAATTGCCAGAAAGTTGTTCCGTGAGACCTGATGCTGGCAGAAGAGTTTAAGAGAAAAGTTGAGAGACTGATATTCCTCCGCCTCTTCTTTATCACTCTACTGCTTGGCTCCATATTCCTGTTTGACCTTCAGGGCAAACAGTTCTATGAACCCTATCTCTTTTATGGCCTCTTCTTTACCGGCTATGCCCCCTCCATGCTCTATATCTTTCTGCAAAACAGGATTTCAAACAGCATAACAGTCCACCGCCTTATAGCATATGCCCTGTTGACGTTAGACGTGCTGGTTGTAGTCTTCCTGATTCTCCTTACAGGTGGGATAGAAAGCTGGTTTTCCTTCCTGCTCATCCTCGTTACAATAGCTGGTTCGATAGTGCTTGGCAGAAAGGCCGGCTATATTCTGGCAACAGTGGCAAGTATCCTCTATGGACTGTCCATTGACTTACAGTACTATCAGATTATCCCGGTTCATTACAATCCTCTCCTTGAGGAGAAGAATTTCTTCTACAACATGTTTATAAATATTTCAGGATTATACCTTACGGCATACCTCATGGGCTATCTCGTCTCCAGGCTGGAGAAGACCTCGGAGAAGCTCCTGAAAAAGGATATTGACCTGAAGGAGTTATCCAGATTTCATTCAGAGGTGATAGAAAACATTCCCAGCGGTCTTTTCAGTCTGGATACCTCAGGTAAGATAGTCTTGTTTAACAGCGCAGCTGAAAGGATTACAGGGTTAAAACGTAACAACGTTATCTACCGGTACAGTAATGAGGTCTTTCCATTCCTGTCGCTCCCTCCAAAAACAGGCAGGCACGAGGGTGAAATAGTTCGGGATTCCGAGAGAAGGTATATCGGGGTAAGCATATCCATTAATAAAAACTCTGAAGGAAAGGTTCTCGGTTATATCGGAACATTTCAGGATCTGACCGATATCATCAAGCTGGAAGAGGAGATAAAACGGAGGGAAAAGCTGGCAGCCATTGGAGAACTTTCCGCAAGTATTGCCCATGAACTGAGGAATCCTCTTGCATCCATGAAGGGTTCATTCGAGATGTTGAAGGAGGACGTCCTGCCGGAAGAGACAAAGAAACGGCTGATGGACATTGCCATGTCGGAAATGGACAGACTGAATGCCATTGTCACGGATTTTCTTATATACTGCAACCCAAAGCCACCAGACATGAAAAGGTTTAATCTCTCGGCAGCAGCAAATGAGGTTTGCGATATGCTTCAGAATATGTCCGACAGCGTCAGGATCGTCAAGGACATACAGGACGAAGTCTTTATGGTTGCAGATGAACAGAAGATAAGGCAGCTTCTCTGGAATCTGACATTGAATGCAGTTGAAGCCGT
>VAPH01002421.1_pt1 | contig 13354 bp, 11 predicted proteins | sample 3393861 | NCBI WGS metagenome assembly VAPH01 (sample SAMN08290439, study PRJNA428436) | hydrothermal vent metagenome | isolation source: Deep-sea hydrothermal vent chimney | place: Atlantic Ocean: South-mid Altantic Ridge | reverse complement strand
ATTACGAAACTAGTGGTGTTGCCTGCCGCCACATTCGGCACATCAGCTGTTCCTGTTAAACCCACCGGAAAATTATTATCCGAAGCATTTACGAAACTTGACACATTGCCGAATCTGGCAGTGGCTCCGTTTAATCTTATGCCCTCATAAGTAATCGTATCGTCCATTATTCCGTTATTCGGGCTTAATAAACAAAGTCCGGGCCGGGAAATAGTATTAACCACAAAATCAAGGTCGGGTCCCCGTCCGTCCGCGCTCTGTGTATTGTCGGAAAATCCATTATCAGCCGTAACCGTAATCGTCGTTCCCGGCCCGAGATCCAATCCGGCCGGAACAACAACAATTATCTGCCTATCCTGCCAGCCGCCGACGCAGCTTGGATTTACAGTATCGGCTAAGCTGGCGGTAAATGTGCCCACGCCGTCATCAAACACCACTGAGCCGGTACCCTGAATATCGTCAAAATATCGCCCGCCGATAGTCACTAAATTGCCGTCAGCTCCATTGGGCGTGTCTATATCGCAAGTGGTTCCGCAGTCGCTGTCATCTTGGCATGGTACGTTATTGTCATCATCGCAAAATCCCCCTTCCGGCGCCACCCAGTCAATAATCGGCGAGTTTTGGCAAAGACAACAGTCTGACACGCTTGTATCATATCCATTCGCTGAACAACTGCCGGCATCCGACCCGCTTGAAGAGCAAAATCCGGAAGCGCATAGGTCGTCGCTGCAGCTTGCCGCCGGCAAACTTTCCGCGTCAATGGCGCACGCCGATCCTTCGCAAGCCCCGCACTCCCCTCCGCAATCAATACCTTCCTCGCCGTCGGCAATATCCTGAACTCCATTGCAACAATGATCGGCTTTAACCATAATTGTTTCATTATCGCTGGCGCTATTACTGTCAATATCATAGGCGGTAGCCGTTAATATGACCAAGTCTCCCGCCGCGTAACTGCTCCCGTCCCATAAAATACCGGCGTCAAACGGAGAATCGCTGCTCGGATTAACAACTGTGTCAACGCTAATTCCGTCAACTAAAAATTCTATATTGTCCACCCCGTTATCGTCCGTGCTGTTCGCGAATATGTCATTATCAGGAACAGCGCATATTTGCCCCAGGCCAAGATTAACCGCAGGGTCTTCACAGTCAATCAAATTGCCTACGTCAAATGTTATCGCGCAATCTATGCCGGCGCCGGGACAAGATAACTGAACATCTCCTACGCTTAAAACGCCTGCCGGACCGTCAACCGCCGTAACGGTCACCTGTTCTCCCGCGTTGAAACAATCAGTTGCTCCGCACGGATTAATTCCGCAAGCGCCGTCAGGCGTAAATATAATTCGTTTTCCGTCCACCTCTCTTACTCCGGAGATTGGGGCTCCGCCCCCGTCTGTCACGGTAAAAGTTGTGTCGTCAACAGGATTCGTGCCGCCGATAAATAAATTAGAGGTATACCTAACTTTTATATTTCTTATCACATTGGTGTCGCCATCGTCCGGAGACGTTGAATTAACATGGAATTCAGGCGGAGTCACGCAAGAAGTGTCACATCCCCAAGAGCAGCATACTTCAACCGGCGCGCAAGTGTAGCTACAATCGGTCCATACCTCGCCTACGCAAGTCTGTGTTCCCAGCCCGGCGCAACCGCAGCTTTTCACGTCGCCATCCACGCATGCTCCGCCGGTAGCGGCTAAAAATTTACTTAAAATAAAGGTGACAATACTGAAAGAAATTAAAATTATCAATAAACCGATTACCGCGCCGCTTAACACTTTTTTAGCCTTTTCAATCCTCTCCATATTGCCGGCCGCAGTCATCCAGAGAAATCCGGCATACATTACCAAGCCGACCGCGATAATGCCCAGAAACCCCAAGGCCACCCTAATGATATTAGCCGCTAATATACGCGGATCTTCACTCCCCAGCCCGATGGTATTGCCGATTTCATTCTGCGTTCCGCCCCAAAGCAAATTATCAGCGCTTTGGGCAAAAGCAAAATTAACCGCGACAGACATGGCTATTAATATGGAAAATATAATTATTAAATTTTTTAGTTTTTTCAACATTAATTACTTTTTACTTTTCCCCACAGCTAAACAAATTTGATGTGGGATAAATAATTTTTAATGCTCTAATTTTTAACTTACAACTTATAACTTACAACTTTTACGGGCATTCACTCCCCGCGGTCAACACCTCCCCGCAACACGAAGGATTGGCGTCCGTAGCCGCGCATCCCGGCCCCGCGCTCGGCTTAAAGCAATTTTGATAAATATCTTTAACGCCCGACCCAACCTGCGAACGGTAAGAAGTGGCGTCAGAAAACATTGAATGGTTAATAAGCCCCCGCGTATATTCCGGATATCCATCCGGAGGGCTGCTGGTGTCAACGCCCTCATTGGTTATCCAGTAGCCGGTTGGCTTGCCTGTAAAATTCCAAATATTAATATTTTTGTGCGTTATTTCATCCCCTCCGTTTATTATAGTTTTACTGCCTGTCATCAAGCTTGAAGACAGCATTAATTTACTGAAATTAATTCCCACCGGATCAGTTAACGGAACATCGGCGCTTCCATTCACATGATCGGCGGACAGCGAATCAATTATTGGCGGACTTAAATCTATTAAATCATTTATAAAAAACGACCATTGGAAATTATCTCCTCCTGGTCCGGCAACATTTTCATCGTAAAAACTTATAGGGCTGTCCGCGTCCGCGTCTCTATTGCCGTCCAATGAATTGGATGCGGCATCGGCAATTCCGGTTAAAGGATATGCCGATAAGGGATAATTTATATCATCCGCATTGCGGCATACATTATAAGCGCCAATATTCTCGCAGTCGTTATACGGGCTTCTGACGGCGCAATCGCTCGCGCTGGCGCAATCATCCAGATCGGCGGCGGCTAAATCAACCCTTAAATTACTGTTTTCCGGCAAGCAATAAATATTTTCCCCGCATCCGTTAACTCCGCACTGGTTGTCGGAAATAAACTCAACTGTTCTATACCGGTTGGAAACCGCGAAACTGCCGTACACGCAGATATCACCGCCGCAATTAAAAAATTCCGGACCAGTGCAATCGCCGCCGACGCATTTTACCGCGATATAGTCCTGTAAATCCTCGGCGTCTCCGGAAACCGTTAACGGATTAACCGCTTCATTAAGATTAATCTGGATAGCCGCGTTTCTCGGCTGGTCCTTCTGGTCGTTAATTGTTGTGGTTATCGTCGGATCAGTCCCGCCATTCATGGCGGTTATAGCCAATGAAGATTCATTGCCGGCCGCTAAAATAATATTATTACCGGATCTTCCGGCGACTGCGGCGGTCAAAGAAACAATATTGCCGGCAACCGAAGAATCAAAGGCGGGGTGCGCGCTTAAAGCGGTATTAATATTGCTCGCCGTAACATTATTACTCGGGCTGCTGCTAATATCTTCGCCAAAAACATAAATTATACTGCCTGCGATTAAGGTATCGGCTTGTTGTTCGGCGATAATATCAATATTCCAGGAATTGCCGGCGCTATAAGCGCCGCCCACGGCTAAAGTGAAATAACCGGGGAAAGTTACGGAGAAATCACTAAAAACGGCCGAGCCCAACAAGGTGGCCCCCTTATTTAACCGGGCGGTTGAACCGTCCGCTAAAACAGTTACCGTTAAAACACCCTCTTCGCTGTTATTCTCGTCCACAACAGCGCTCGCCGGCTGCGATCCGCCCCCCGGCGCAACGCTTACGATAGCGGCCGCGACATAAACATCCGGCCGGTCAATCACGGTAATGCCGCCCTCCGCCTGCACGGCGGCGCTGGCTGCCGCGATCTCATCCTGATCATTGTCCGGCCTTGGGAAAATTCCGCCATCCTTAACCTGCGGCGGAGTTAAATCTATTTTATTGCTGACTTCAAATTGCCATTCCATCCAACCGGGGTTGCAAGTGGAAAAAATCCCGTCATCTATGCCGCTCTTATCAACTTTTTCCACATCGTTGGTCAAGTGGACCGAATACCAAATATATTCCGACGGCGAGCCTAAATAATTAACCGGCATAAAGATAAAAGTTTTATTATCGGTGGTAACAACATTTACTTCAAGAACATTCCCGTCGCATGGAGGGCCGCAAGCGTCTCCGGCGCCGGTTTTGTAAATTCTTACATTTTCAGGAATTATATACTCTCCCGCGTCGCAAACGCCGTTTCCATTGCCGCCCGCGTCGTCGCAAAGAGTTGTCGGGTCAACCGCTTCCTTAAAAGTGATTATAATTATGCTGTTTCTCGGCACCTCTTCCTGATTCGGCTCCGGATAGACGCTCTCAACCGTACAGCTTCCCAAAGCGCCAAACCCCGTGCCGGCGCTAGGCGGACTGCCGCCGCCGCCCAAGCCGCCAACTCCCGTTGCCCCTAAGAACTTATTTAAAATAAAAGTAACAACCCCAAAAGAAATCAAAATAATAGCCAGTCCGATAACCGCATTCTTTAAAACCCTTTTAGCCTTTGCAACCGTCTCTTCATTTCCCTCGGAAGTCATCCAGAGAAATCCGGCGTACATTATCAGGACGACTGCGATAATTCCAAGAAACCCGATAAATACTCTGATTATCTTAGCGGCCATTACGCGCGGGTCTTCACTCCCCAGGCCTATCCTGTTGCCAACTTCGTTTTGCGTGTCCCCCCAAAGCAAACTGTCGGCGCTTTGGGCAAAAGCAAAATTAACCGCAATTAACCCGGCTGTGAATACGCATATAGCGATAACTAGAAATTTTAGTTTATTTAGCATTAATTAATTTTTAATTTTTAATTTTTAATTTTATAAATAATTTTTAATGCTTTAATTTTTTAATTTGCTTAGGATGTATTATGTTTTAATTAATTCATTAAAAATTTAAACATTATTTAAAAATTACAAAATTAAAAATTAAAAATTTTATACTGTCATGTTGACTTTCAATCTTTTCAGTCTTTAAATTTTCCAATAAATCTTTCAATCTTCTCATTGACTAATCCACAGTTTTGCTATTTAATAATATTATACCATAAATAAAACCAAAACATCAAACTCCCGTAATCCGTATTTATAGTATTAGCATATAATTTACAGTATTCGCATTATAGCTCTATGACTATTGAACAAATCATAAATAAGGTTAAAAAAAATAATCCAAAGGCGGATTTGGACTTATTAATGTTGGCTTATGACTTCGCGCAAAACGCGCATGAAGGGCAAAAAAGACAATCCGGGGAGCCGTATATACAACACTCGCTGCATACCGCTTTTACTTTGGCGCAAATAAAAACAGACCTAAATACCATAATAGCCGGGCTTCTTCATGATGTTCCCGAAGACACCAAGCGCACGCTCGCGGAAGTAGAAAAAAATTTCGGCAAAGAAGTCGCCAGTTTAGTCAGAGGCATAACCAAATTAAGCAAAATTAAATACCGCGGAGTAGAGAGATATGTAGAGTCTTTAAGAAAAATGTTTTTGGCTATGGCCAGCGATTTAAGGGTAATACTTATTAAATTCGCGGACCGGCTCCATAATTTAAGAACGCTTGACGCCCTGCCGCCGGAAAAACAAGAAAGAATAGCCCGTGAAACCCTGGAAATTTACGCGCCCATCGCCGGACTGCTCGGCATCTGGCGCCTTAAATGGCAAATGGAGGACTTATGCTTTAAATATCTTTATCCGGAAGAATTTAAAAAAATAGAATACAAATATGAAGTGGAAAAAAAAGTTGAACGCAACCGGTTTATCCAGGGAGTAAAAAATATTTTAAATAAAAAATTAAATGAAGAGGATGTGGAACATATAATAACCGGACGATTTAAGCATTTATACAGCATTTATAAAAAAATGCAGGCAAAAGACAGAAAATTTGACGAAATTTATGATGTTTTCGCCCTGCGCGTTATCGTAAAAAGCATACCTGATTGCTATAAAACGCTTGGCATAATCCACTCGCTTTGGCGGCCGAAACCGGACCGCTTTAAAGACTACATCGCCCTGCCCAAACCGAACGGCTACCGCTCCCTGCATACCACCGTCTATGGCCCGAACGGCAAAGCGACCGAATTTCAAATAAGGACCGAGGAAATGAACGAAGAGGCCTTATACGGTATTGCCGCCCATTGGTATTATAAAGACGGAGGAAATTATGAAAAAGACAAATTAAAACAGCCGCGCTGGATTAAAGAAATTATGGATCTCCAGCTTAACATAAAAGATTCGCACGACTTCATTAAACAAGTTAAGTTTGACGTTTTTCATGACCGCATTTTTGTATTCTCCCCTGAGGGAGATGTTTATGACTTGGCTGAGAGCGCCACTCCGGTTGATTTCGCTTATGCCGTGCACACCGACATCGGCAACCAATGCTCGGGCGCCTTGATTAATGATAAGATGGCGACTCTGGACGCGAAACTGAGGAGCGGCGAAGTGGTTGAAATTATTATTGATAAAAACCGCAAATACCCCAACCGCGACTGGCTTAAATTCGTTAAAACTCAAAAAGCCCGCAATAAAATAAAACAATTCTCAAAACTATCAAGACTGGAAACAATCAAAAAACTGCTGCCAAAAATATAAAAAAATTATTTTTCTTTTATTATTTTCTGCAAATCCTTTACTCCCCCGCCGCTTACTTTCATTTTTTTCTTTTTTTTCTTCTCCTGTTTTTTATATTTTTTCTCCATTTCTTCCTGCAATCCGTTTAAATTTTGTTTATTCATAGAAAGATGATATAATTAATATAATGCGAATCCGCAAATTTACGCAAATGCCGCAAATACGAAAAATGCGAATAGTAATTGCGTAAATATTTGCATTTTCCTATTTGCGGCATTTGTATATTAATTTGTAGTATTCGCATTATAATTGCATTTTATCATCAATCCAGCTAATGAACAATAATGAATAAACATTGGTATAAAAAATGGTGGGGAATAATATTGATTGCGTCTTTGACATTACTCTCTATAATTTTGGTCGCTTTCAGTTTTTATGTTTACCGGATAGCCAGCTCCATAAATAACGGCGGCTTGCCCGAAGTAAATTTAAAAACATCAATAAATTACGCGGCGCTGGACAAGCAAGCGCGTAAAAAAATTGAGGGAACGGATAATTACTGGATTGGCGCGGCAAATCCAAAAATAACTATTGTTGAATTCGGCGATTTTGCCTGTCCCCATACCAAGGAATCGTTTCCGAGAATACGAGAAATCGGGACAAAATACAAAAATGATGTTAAAATAATATTCAGAGATATGCCCTTGCAGGAAAACTCCTTAGAACTGTCCATGGCGGCTCGTTGCGCCGGAGAGCAGGGGTTATTCTGGGTAATGCACGACAAGCTGTTTCAAAACCAAGGTGTGAGCGGCGCGAGCAAACTTATTGAAACGGCCAAGCAGGTCGGCGCCGACACTTCCAGATTCGCCTCTTGCCTAAACAGCCAAAAATACATTGGGCGAATTCAAGAAAATTTTTCCGATGGAGACGATCTCGGGGTTAAGGGAACGCCCACATGGTTTGTCAACGGCATTAAAATAGAAGGGGCTGTCCCGCTTAGCGTTTGGGAAAATATTATACAAGAATTATTAAAATAAACAAGATTATTGAGATCTTTGAGATCTTCAGGATTTTTGAGATAATATTATTTAACAAATTCCAAATAATACAAATATCCTAAAGATCTCAAAAGTCTCAAAGATCCTAAAGATCTTAATTATAAAACTATGCATCAAATCAGAATACACGGCCGCGGCGGCCAAGGAGTCGTCACCGCCGCCGAGCTAATCGCCATCGCCGCTTTTTACGACGGGAAAGTGTCTCAAGCATTCCCCTCTTTCGGCGTGGAAAGAACCGGCGCCCCGATTGAGTCCTACGCCCGTATTGATAATAAATTCATCCGAACGCGCGAGCAGGTTCATACGCCGGATATTTTAATCGTGCAGGACTCCACCCTGCTTGGAGTAATAGACGCGGCAAGAGGGACGAGCAAAAAAACAATCGCCATAATAAATTCAACCAAGGCAAAAGACAAACTGAATATTAATTTGCCGAAAGAAAACATCTTCGTGATTGACGCCACCAAAATCGCCTTGGAGAAAATAGGTAAAAATATCGTTAACACCACTATTCTTGGGGCGTTTGCCCGCACCACCGGATTGGTAAGCTTGGATTCTCTGAAACTTGCAATTAAAGAAAAATTTAAAGAAAAAGGCGACGCGGTGATTAGTAAGAACATAGAAGCAGTGGAAGCGGCATATAAAAATTAATTTTAAATATCAAATTTTAAATTTTAAATGAATGTTTAATTTATAAATTTAAAATTTAATAATTCATTTAAAATTTGTTATTTAAAATTTAAAATTATATCTATGAAAATCAACATAACATCAAAACCCGGTTCAACCCGCAATAATAAAACCGGCGGTTGGCGGACATTTAAGCCGAAAACCGATTTGGCTAAATGCATCAGTTGCGGCATTTGCGCCAAAGTCTGCCCGGAAGGCTGTATTGAGATGAGGAAAATCGCAAAGCATAAACTGCTAAAACCGAAAACTGACTATAGTTATTGCAAGGGATGCGGAGTATGCGCGGCCGAATGCCCTGTTAAGGCGATTGTGATGGAATTGGATAAGAAATAATAAATTATTTGGGATCTTTGAGATCTTTGGGATACTTAAGATTCTTGAGATATATTATAATGAGATCTTTGTGATTCTTGGGATAATAATATCTCAAAGATCCTCAGCATCCCAAAGATCCTAAATAATTCAATATCCCAAAGATTTTAAGAATCTCAAGAATCACAACAAAAAATCATGGAATATAAAAATTCATTCAGACAATTAGCGGTATGGCAAAAAGGGAAAGACTTAACTCTTTTAATTTATAAAATTACAAAAAATTTTCCCCCAGAAGAAAAATTCGCTATTACTTCCCAAATAAGAAGATCTGGATATTCGGTTATTGCTAATATTGCCGAGGGAAACGCAAAAAATTATTTAAAAGACAGATTAAATTTTTTTAATATAGCAAAAGGCTCTTTGGTTGAAGTTGATTGTTTTACGGAAATCTCTTTTGAATTAAAGTATATTAATAAAAACGAATATGAAAAAATATTAGAATACCTAAACAAAACAGCATATCTGTTAAACAAATTTATTAATTCACAAAAATCTTTATATGATAAAAAATAAATCTAAAAAATCCCAAAGATCTTCCCAAAGATCCCAAGAATCTCAAGAATCTCAAAGATCCCAAATATTGGAGGGTTCAAGAGCCATCGCCCTGACAATAAACAACATAAGACCGGCCGTAATCTCGGCTTACCCAATCACCCCGCAAACCCATATCGTGGAGGATTTGGCGAAATTCAAAGCGGACGGAGACGCGGACTATGAATATGTGCGGGCGGAAAGCGAGTTCGCGGCCGCTTCCATTGTGGAAGGGGCAAGCGCCGCCGGCGCGCGCGTCTATACCGCCACCTGTTCGCAAGGGCTGCTTCTGATGACAGAGGTATTATTTAATATTGCCGGTATGCGATTACCGATTGTCGTCACCTGCGCCAACCGCGGCGTTTCCGCGCCGATAACAATCTGGAACGATCAGCAGGATGTAATGACTATCCGCGATGCCGGCTGGATACAAATGTTCGCCGAAAACCACCAAGAAGCGGTTGACCAGCATATTATGGCCTACAAAATCGCCGAACAGGCAAATCTGCCGGTTATGGTTAATATTGACGGCTTTATTTTAACGCATTCCTACGAACCGGTTATTATCCCCACCCGAGCGCAAATTAAAAAATACTTGCCGGATTATAAGCCAAAAAAAGGGCAATTTCTGGATCCGGCCAACCCCGTCACCCTCGGCGCCTTTGCCCGGCCCCAGTATTATATGGAAATCCGCCAAGACCTGCACGATGATTTAATCTCCTCCCTTGATTTAATTAATAAAGAATACAAAAATTACAAAAAACAAATCCGGCATTCCGCAGACCCCGAGGGTCTGCGAGCTCGCAGACCCTCGGGGTCTGCGGAAACCGACAATGGCCTCATTGAATACTACGGCCCCAGAAACCCTAAAACTATCTTAGTGGCAATGGGTTCGGTTATTGGAACCATCAAGGAAGCGGCAGACGAAATAAAAGGTGTCGGTGTGCTAAAAATTAAAACTTACCGCCCATTCCCCGAAGACGCGATTTTGAATATTTTAAAGAAAGCCAAATACGCAGCGGTTTTAGATAAGTCCATATCACTTGGCCATACCGGGCCCTTAGCTTCTGACATTAAATCGGCTGCGCAAGGGAAAATCAAAGCTAAAATTCAAAGTTTTATAGTCGGGTTGGGAGGGAGAGACATTACGGGAGAGATGATTAAAAATATTATTGGAGATGTTAAAAAAAGGAATGATGGGGTTAAATTTATTGGATAATAATACTTGACAAATGAAAAATTATCTGATAATATTATAACTATGAATAGAGAATTATCTGATTTTTTATGTATCAAAGAAATATTTTAGCTAAAATTAAGCCATTTTTAGAAAAAGACCAAATAATAATGGTAATGGGCGCGCGGCAAGTCGGCAAGACCACCCTGCTTTTACTTTTAAAGAAACTCTTGGAAAATAAGCAAAAAGAATGTTTTTATGTTAATTTGGAAAATCCGCTTTACAAAAATACCATCAATAAACATCCGGAAAATATTTTTGAAATAATACCGAAAAAACAGAAAAAAATTTATCTTTTTCTTGATGAAGTGCAATATTTGGACAATCCCAGTAATTTTTTAAAATATCATTTTGACGAAAACAGAAAAAATTTAAAAATAATTACAAGCGGATCTTCGGCCTTTTATCTTGACCGCAAATTCAAAGACAGCATGGCCGGCAGAAAATTTATTTTTGAACTGTTTGGGCTGGATTTTTATGAATTTTTAACATTTAAAAAAGAGCTGGAAATAAAAAAGTTTGCGGATAAAAATATTCCAAAAATTTATCATAATAAATTAACTGAATTATGGAAAGAATATATTAAATTCGGCTCTTACCCCGAGGTTGCCTTAAATGACGATGAAGATATTAAAAAAACAATAATAGAGGGGCTGGCCATGTCCTGCGTCAAAAAAGACATACACGAAGCCAGCCTGAAAGCGCCTGAAAAATATTTCCAAGTGCTTAAACTGCTGGCCGGCCAAACCGGACAGCTGTTAAACGCCAATCAACTGTCAAATGCCGTAGGATTATCGGCTCAAACAATAGAAGATTACCTGTATGTAATGCAAAAATCATATCATATAGCTTTAATTAAGCCGTTTTACAAAAATTTAAAAAAAGAATTGACAAAAATGCCCAAAGCGTATTTTTACGACTTAGGATTGAGAAATTATTTATTAAACGACTTTAGCCCAATCAAAGACAGGATGGATAAGGGGCAGTATCTTGAAAATATTATTTTCTTAAAATTCTTGCGGCAAGAAGGGCTGGACAATATCAATTTTTGGCGGACACAAAGCAAGAATGAAGTAGATTTTATTATCAGCCGCGAAAAAGCTTTTGAAATTAAATTCAACCGCGAACAATTTCATGAATCAAAATACGCAAAATTCAAAAGAGAATACCCCGATATTAAATTGGAATTAATCGCTTATGAAAATATTTTGAATGAATTAAAGGCGGGGAAATTTATTTAATATTATTATCGTATTAATCATATAAATAGGGAGATTTACGAATTAAGATTTAAGAATTATGAATGGCGGAAAAATAAAATCATTTACCGATATTAAAGCATGGCAAAAAGGCCATCATTTAGTAATTGCCATATATGAAATTACCAAAAAATTCCCCAAAGACGAAATTTATTCTTTAGTTAATCAAATGAGGAGAGCGGCTGTTTCAATTACTTCCAATATCGCTGAAGGATTTGGCAGGCAGGGGTATAAAGAAAAAATACATTTTTATTATTTAGCCCAAGGATCTCTAATTGAACTTAAAAATCAAATTTTAGTTGCAAACGATGTCGGTTATTTAAATAAGGATGATTTAAATTCATTGGTTGAAAAAGCAAATAACGCCCATAAACTCTTACAAGGGTTAATAACCGCTTCAAAGAAAATTCTTAAATCTTAATTCTTAAATCTTAAATCTAATCAATATGAAAAGCCTGCCTAAAATCCTACTATCAACATTCCTAACAATATTCATCCTCCAAATGCTCGGACTGATTTTCTTGTTGGCTGCTCCTAGCTCAACCCAAGCGGCTGAGGCGCCAGAGCTACAAATTAAGATAGGCGCGGATCTTAAAGATGTTGTCCCGGATAAAGATGGCAAACTGTCTATTGACTGGATTGGCAAATATATCAGCGCCATCTATAAATACGCTATCGGCGTTGTCGGTATTTTGGCGGCAGTGGTGTTAATGATCGGCGGAATTGTCTGGATCACGGCCGGCGGCAACCAAACCCGCGTCGGCGAAGCCAAGGCGTGGATAGGCGCGAGTTTAACCGGACTGGTTATCGCTTTAACTTCGTATATGATTTTATGGACTGTTAATCCGGCGTTGGTGCAGTTTAGGCCGATAAAAGTGGCTACGGTTGAAGATAAATCAAGCGGATGCTGCGAAAAAGATGAAATAGATCAAGGCACACTAAGCCAATCCTCGTGCGAAAATAATGGTGGTAACTGGGGAGGAGAAGGAACAATTTGGGATGATGTAGAAAAAGAATGCACTACAACAACTTGTGCCGGAGAACGAGATGGAGAATGTGGAAATCCTGAAAAACCGTATTGCGTAGTTAAGGCAAACGTAGGATATACCCGGACATACGGTTGCGCGGCCTCTGAAATTGGATCAAGATGCTACCTAAGGTTTTCTATCAGCTGTCCATATCCCCTAGTATGCAGTGATGATAATGCTGCTGGAACTTGTAAAGAAAAAGACGTTAACTCTTGTATAGGAAAAAGTTTTGGAACACCATGTGGAGAAAATAAAGCATGCAATAAAAGCGAAGATTGCGTAACCTGTGAAGCAGACGAAGGAGATTACTGCCAAGCCACGCCTTGCTGCCCCGGGTTTGTTTGTGAAGCTAGGGGGTCTGATTTTTTTAATCATTGCTACGCCCCCTGAATAAACCCGACGGCTCCATGTTGTGCGTGGAGCCAATATGCAAACCGTGGATAATAATAAAGCGTTTTTATTTCTATCCAGCGCTTGCAATTTAGCTCCACGCAAAGCATGGAGCCGTCAAGTTCAAAGCATGGAGCCGTCAAGTTCAATCAACAAGAATCTTATGCCAACACTACGAATTAATAAAATAAACGAAAACCTAACGCATTTTTTAACCATAACGGT
>VAPH01023422.1_pt1 | contig 13363 bp, 13 predicted proteins | sample 3393861 | NCBI WGS metagenome assembly VAPH01 (sample SAMN08290439, study PRJNA428436) | hydrothermal vent metagenome | isolation source: Deep-sea hydrothermal vent chimney | place: Atlantic Ocean: South-mid Altantic Ridge | reverse complement strand
TCAGTGCCAAAAGCAATTCAGGATACAGAGATGAGTGATTCATTAATTATATTTGATACGACCTTGCGTGACGGTGAGCAGAGTCCTGGCGCGTCGATGACGCGTGATGAAAAAGTACGTATCGCACGCAGTCTGGAGCGTATGCGGGTAGATGTTATAGAGGCCGGGTTCCCGGCGGCCAGCCGTGGTGATTTTGAAAGTGTTCATGCTGTTGCTTCAGTCGTAGAAGAAGGTCGGGTATGTGCTTTGGCGCGCGCCATTGAAAGTGACATACAGGCGGCTGCAGATGCCATTAAACCGGCGAAAAAGAACCGTATCCATACCTTTATCGCCACATCTCCCATACATATGCAGGAAAAATTACACATGACACCGGAGCAGGTGCTGGAGCGTGCTGTCTGGGCAGTAAAATTTTCTCGCCAGTTCACCGATGATGTTGAGTTCTCTCCAGAAGATGCAGGTCGATCCGATGAAGATTTTCTGTGTGAGGTGATTGAGGCTGTTATCTCTGCCGGCGCTACGACCATAAATATACCGGATACTGTGGGCTATAATTTGCCAGGGCAGTTTGGTCTGTTGATTGCTAATTTACGGAAGCGTATTCCGAATTCGGATAAAGCAATCTTTTCTGTTCATTGTCATAATGATCTCGGTATGGCCGTTGCCAATTCACTGAGTGCTGTTCTCAATGGCGCGAGACAGGTTGAATGCACCATTAATGGCCTCGGTGAAAGGGCGGGAAATGCCGCGCTCGAAGAGATAGTCATGGCAGTAGAAACCCGCCAGGATGTGTTCGACTGTAGTACCGGCATAGATACCACCCAGATCGTGCCAACCAGTCGTCTGGTATCCAATATTACTGGTTTTACCGTGCAGCCGAACAAGGCGATTGTTGGCGTCAATGCCTTTGCCCATGAGTCGGGTATCCACCAGGATGGCGTGATCAAAAAACGCGAGACTTACGAAATCATGCGTGCTGAAGACGTTGGTTGGGCGCATAATCGCATGGTTTTGGGTAAGCACTCCGGTCGAAATGCCTTCCGTACCCGACTCAAAGAGTTAGGTGTTGAAGTCGAAACTGAATCCGCACTCAATTCGGCCTTTGCCCGATTTAAGGAACTTGCTGACAAGAAACATGAAATATTTGATGAAGATCTGCAGGCACTGGCAACCGAGGTATCAATTGATCAGGAGAACGAAACAGTAAAGTTGGTTGCATTGAAAGTGTGTTCAGAAACTGGCGAGATACCCGTAGCGGATGTAACACTGAATGTTGATGGTACGGATATGTCAGCAACTATGCCGGGTGGTGGTCCTGTTGATGCGGCCTTTAAAGCAATAGAAGCTATCATTAATTATGGCTGCAAATTACTGCTTTATTCGGTGAACAATATTACTACCGGTACTGACTCGCAGGGTGAAGTGACTGTTCGTATTGAGAAAGACTCTCGTATAGTTAATGGCACGGGCGCCGATACCGATATTGTCATTGCTTCTGCCAAGGCTTATCTAAATGCCATGAACAAGATGAAGATCGACCTTGACCGTTCGCATCCACAATCTTCCCAGCCTCCAATCTGAGTGTTAATGAATCCAGTGACTGATCTGCGTAGACAAGCGCTCGAAGATATGGGCATAGATGTCTGGCTGCTTCGGCATAACAGCAAAGCTGCTGGGTCTGCTACAAAGGGGCTGCTTGATGATGCTGGAGATGAGAATGAGGATGACTGGAGCTTTTTACAAAAGGAGGTGCAGGCATGTCAGCGCTGTGCTCTGTTTAAAAGCCGTATACAGACAGTATTCGGCAGCGGAAATGTCCGGGCCGAATTACTGCTAATTGGTGAAGCACCGGGAGCAGAGGAAGATCGACAGGGACAGCCATTTGTTGGCAAGGCAGGAAAACTACTGGATGCAATGTTATTTGCTATAGGTCTGGAGCGTGATCAGGTTTACATCTGTAACGTTTTGAAATGTCGGCCACCAAATAACCGCAGCCCGCAGCCTGCTGAGGTTGAATCCTGCGCGTCTTTTCTTAGTGCACAGATTGAGTTCATAAAGCCAAAAGTCATTCTTGCTCTGGGGCGCTTTGCTGCCCACAGCCTGCTACAGACAGAAGCGCCTGTTTATAAAATGCGTGAAAACAATAATGTTCTGCCAGGAACCGAAATACCTGTTGTGGTGACCTATCATCCCGCAAGTCTATTGCGAAATCCTGAGCAAAAGGCACTGTCATGGCAGGATTTGTGTAAGGTGAATCAATTGTTGGAAACCATTGCTGGAGACGAAGGGGTTTGACGAAGGGTCTACATTCAGCATGTGTTCGCCCGATGCGGGAGATTGACTTAGCAGAGGTTCTGGCAATAGAAAATGTGTCCTATGATTTCCCATGGACGGAAGGGATTTTCCGGGATTGTTTGAAAAAGCAGTATCCCTCTATGCTTTTTGTTCAGCAAAAAAGAATTCTTGCTTACGCAATTTTTCAATTTATAGTTGATGAGTGCCATCTGCTTAACCTTTGTATCCGACAGGAAGAAAGGAGGCAGGGGTTGGCAACGAAGATGGTTCAGTATTTAATGAATCAGGCCCGACAAAATGATATGGGTTCGATCTTTCTTGAGGTGAGGGAATCCAACACAGCAGCAATAAAACTTTATGACAAACTGGGTTTTAATGAAATAGGTTTGCGAAGAGATTACTACCCGGGGACAAACGGGCGTGAAGATGCGCTGGTTCTGGCGCATGAAATAATTTGATTATTGAAGCTCCAGGTTCCAAGTTCCAAGGATATTTCTATTAATTGTAAGAAACCTGTCATTGCGAGCGTAGCGCGGCAATCTCTTTATTAGGGTCAATCATTGAGAGATTGCCGCGCTACGCTCGCAATGACGAATAAATCAGAAAAATCTTTTGACCTTATCTTTTAAGGACCTAGAAATACCAGGCTCAATGATGGAACGTAGGTGATAACCAGTACGGCGAACAGCAGAATGAAAAAGAATGGCAGGGTGGCTATATACAGTTCCATCACGGGTTTATTGAAGCGGTAACTGGCAATGAACAGGTTCATGCCTACCGGTGGCGTGAAATAACCCAGCTGCATATTCGCCAGAAAAACAATGCCGAGGTGGACCGGGTTAATACCGTAGCCGACGGCGATGGGTAAGATGATCGGGACGATTATGATTAGTGCAGAGAAAATATCCAGTATCATACCCAGGCCCAGTAAAAATATATTAAGTGCGATAAGAAAAGTCCACTTGTTATCAATATATGCGCGAATGGTTTCAAACAGGCGGGTAGGGACATCGGCATCAACCATGTAATTAGTCGATGCCAGTGATACGCCCAAAATCAGTAATATCGCACCGACCAGAACCATAGATTCACGGATGATTAAAGGCAGATCTCGTATTTTTACTTCACGGTTTATCAGAACCTCGACGATTAGTACATAGACTACAGTGACTGCAGCCGCCTCTGAGACGGCGATATAACCACCATATATTCCACCCAGTACCAGGAAAGGCAGAGGGATTTCCCAGATGGACTCGCGAATTGCCGCAAAGATTTCCTTACTGTCCAGCTTACTTGTAAGCTGGCCTTTAGGCTGTTTCCACATGCTCCAGCCTGAAAGCAAAATGACCATCAGCAAGCCAGGCAGGATGCCAGCGAGAAACAGATCATCAATATTTACCGGGGTGTCCAATGATGCCTGCTGTGCAACCACGCCATAGAGAATCAGTGGCAGTGAAGGGGCAAATAACAGACCCAAACTGCCGGAGGTGGTAATCAGACCCAGATTAAATCTCTCTGGATAGCCCGCCTGCTGTAATGCTGGATAAAGCAGGGCACCAAGCGCTACTATTGTGACACCAGAGGCACCGGTGAATGCAGTGAAAAATGCGCAGGCTGTCAGAGCAACAATGGCCAGCCCACCAGGCATCCAGCCTAGCAGAGCATGGGCCATTCGAACCATGCGTGCGGGCGCCTGGCTTTCACCGAGCAGATAGCCGGCAAAGGTAAATAATGGGATTGCCAGCAGTATCGGCATCTCGGCGAGACGATATATTTCTATGGTAACTACCTGAAGATTAATTTCCTCGCTGTGAAATCCCCAAAGTGCGCCTCCGGCGATTATACTGAATAGAGGGGCGCCAAATAATGCCAGCAACAATAGAAGAATAGCGATGATCACTGACCATCATCTCCCTTTAATGCCTGTATAAGGAGAGCGGCTACCTGAAGGGTATAACGCAGAGCAATTACAGCAAAGCCGAAAGGAATAATCGATTCAGTCAGCCAGGCGGGTACCGAGGCAAATGCTGTTACACCTGAATACCATTCATCAATCAGGAAACGAAATGAATACCAGGCAATGATCGCGGACACAATCGCAGCAAATGAACGGGTAATGATATTGCTGATAATTTTTAATTTTGCCGGCAAGATGCGGGTGAGGACATCGACACTGATCTGTTTATCCTGACGGGTAGCGACCAAAGCCCCCAGTAAACCTGTCCACAGTACAAGAACCCGCAATAGAGGATCCAGCCAGAACACCCCAGTATCGAATAGGTTTCTCATCACAATCTGACTGAAGGCCAGTGTCACCATGGACAGCAGTATGATGACCAGCAAACTGTCTTCTATATTGTGAAGAATTTTAACTCCGCGCTGCAGCATGGAATGTTCCTAGACTGGATATCTCATAGGGATGCAGAGTTTTGGGAACCTGGTGAATTTTGTTAATATACGATGATTCTTTATTATATTCATATGCTTAAGTCGTATATTAGAATCCCCGTGAAATATCCAGCCAAGGGTGTTTACCTTGCTACAGAAGAGTTTGAACCTGAACGATATTTTGCTAGCATTTTTTTCAGCTTTTGATAAAGCTCGGGTGTGGCTGCCTTGCTGCCTGTTTCCTCAATCACCTCATCGGCGAGACGATCCCAGTAGGCGATTTCGCTTTCATCAGGTTTCACAAATTTTGTTCCCATCTTTTGTAAAACCTGTCGGGCATTCTTGTTGTCCTTACGGTTGATTTTATCCAGCGCAGAGAAAGTTTTTGCAATGACGTTTTTTACAATCTTCTGGTCAGCAGCGTTTATCTTATTAAAACTTTTATTGTCGACAATCAGCACGCCAACAAGATATGCCAGTGGAAAATCGGTGACGCTGCGAATTCGAGTGTGCCATTGAAATGCCAGGGCACCTGTAGTTGTTGAGCCGATAGTGTCTATAAGGCCTGTTTGCAAGCCCGTGTAGACATCTGCCAGCGGCAGGGCAACAGGATAAACGCCCATTTTTCTGAACAGTGCATCATCCAGTAGATCGTCTTCTGGTATCCACAGTTTATGTTTTTTCAGATCAGCCACATTCTTTATTGGGCTATTGGACATCAGGTAGGCAAAGCCACCTTCAGAGATTCCAAGTATGGTAAATCCTTTTTTTTTCATACCCTTTTTAAGCAAGGGGTCGAAAACAGGGCGAACATAATCGATTTCATTATAGTTTTTGAATACCATAGGCAAGCTGTAGATCTGCATGTCAGGATAGATGCTTGCCAGGCTGCCTCCTGTCAGGGCGCCACCCTGCAATTGACCGAGGCGAATTTTTTTCATCACGCTCTTGTCATTGCCCATGACGCCACCTGGGTAGAATTTCAATTTCACCCGGCCACTGGTTTTTTCATTAATCTCCTTTGCTGCAGCACGCATGTTCTTCATCCATGAAGTGCCATCAGGCGCAAGTGTCGCAATTTTTAATGTCATTGCATGGCTGTTGCTAAATGATAAAAATATTGCAATAACAAGAAAAAATTGTGTGAATCGCTTAGATATGTGTATAAATGGCATATTGTATTTCCAAAACTTTTGTGTAGTGTTATCGATAATTTCTACTTTTTGCGATGTTTTTAGAGTGAATCAGAAGAAATCATCGGATTCATTCAATAACTTCTGTGCCTGTTCGCGGGCAAGTGTATTTACCAGTGTCATGCCGGGTGAGGCTACAGGGGAAGCCAGAACTTCATTCAGCAATTTATCGTAAAGCTGTTTGTCAAATACTAAGCGCGCATAGTACTGAGCATACAGAGTTTTAGCCATCAGGTTTTTCCCTTCACTGTACCTTATGGCCTGTTTAAAATATTTCTTTGCAAGTTCCGGTTTACCACCCATGGCTGCAGGCAGGAAGGAATTGAGGACGCCTAGATAGAGTTGTGCATTGCCATTGTCCCAACCGGGGTCGAGCTCGACTACTCGCAGCATGATGGCTTTAATTTTGGGGATGTCAGCAATTGCTGTCCAGTCCTCTGTTCTGCTTTGTATCCAGCCGGCCCATGCAATTCCCCATGTATTGAGTACCGGCAGATTATTTTTTTTAACCTTCTGCAGTGCTTTTTCAAAGTCTGGAAAGTGGTTTTCCGATATATTACAGAGTTTTGGTAATTTAATGCAGAAGGCATGCAGGGCATACTGGCGTGATTTTTCAGTTAAACGTCTGGCACGTGCCGGCTCGGTAGTAAAAGCGCTTGCATAGGAGCCATATAATTTGCTGCCGGAAATCAGAAGATCCACATCGTCAGGTGATCCCTGAATAAAGCTGTCTATCATGATTAGATAGGCAGGGGCACCCTGACGTACGGTGTCAGGATCGTTCTGGTTTTGAATTGCCATACTGAGGTTGCCCGCCAGGTCCTTTGTTGCAGAGCTGACTAGAGTGTTGCAAGCACTTAGTGTAAGGAATGCGAATAAAAGGAGTACTAACCGTATCACTGCTGAGATCTCTTTTTCTGGAGCAGTGATTATACGGGCTATCTTTGGATCTCGCCAGAAGTGGAAGGGATATTACGCTGAACTGCAGGATCTCCTGGCTGAAAGGGGGAGGGTTGATTCAGTAGCGCCAGATTTTTAGTTTCTGACCACTGAATAACATATCACTGGCATTAATTTTGTTCCATTCGGTCAGTTCATTGAGCGTTACTTTGTAGCGTCTGGATAAGGACCATAGGGTATCTCCTTTTCTGACAGAAATGATTTTTGGCGTATGCTGGGATGTATTGTTAGCTGTTTTTGATGATTTATTACCGCTGAATGACGTTGCCTGGTAGCGACGTTTTCCATTTCGGTAGCCCCTGGATACGGGTATCAATAGATCCTGCCCAATAGTTATACGATCACTTTTCAGATTATTAGTTTTCTTTATTGATGCAATACTAAGTCTATAATGGTGTGCTATAAGGCCCAGACTGTCACCTTTTTTGACTTTAAAGTGTGCCCAGCGTACGCGTTTATGCTGGGGAATACCGGCTATGGCATCAGCAACCATTTCTGATGTGGATGCGGTGACAAGCAGGCGGTGCGGGCCGGCCGGATCGGTTGCCCAGCGCTTGAAACCGGGGTTTAGCATTTCCAGCTCTTTGACTGGGATGTTGGTGGCCTCTGCGACGACACCAAGATCTATCTGGCTGTTCAGGCGGATAACACTAAAATAGGGTTCATTCGGGACACTGGCGATTTTTAGCCCATATTTCTCAGGGTCTTTTATAATATTGCTAAGAGCGATGAGCTTGGGCACATAGCGGCGCGTTTCATTACGAAGCTTGAGTGAAGTGTAATTAGTTGGTTTTCCAGCACGTTGGTTAACTGCGATTGCACGTGAGACAGTTCCTTCACCTGCATTGTAACTGGCCAGCGTCAATGCCCAGTCACCACCAAAGTCCCTGTTCAGCTTCTCCAGATAATCGAGTGCTGAGCGGGTTGATGAATAAATGTCCTTGCGTCCATCATACCACCAGTTCTGTTTCAGTCCGTAGTGCCGACCAGTAGCCGGGATAAATTGCCACAGTCCCACGGCTTTAGCACTGGACAGGGCATCCGGCTTATAGGCACTCTCGATAGCTGGCAACAGGGCAATTTCCATCGGCATGTTGCGACTTTCTACCTGAGTTGAAATGTAATACAGGTAGGGGGTTGCCCTTCTGACTAATCGCTCGATATATTCCGGGCGTGATGAATACCAGCGTTCATATTCGGCAATATGCCGACTTTTTATAGGTGGCAGAGCGTATCCTGCCCGAATCCGATCCCACAGATCTGGAAAATCTGCTGTAGTAAATGTGACCTCTTTCGGGAGGTATTCCCTGGGTGCGGCGGTATGTCTGGTGACAGTTTTCGGGACAGATGGGTGCTGATCTGGTGCGTCAGAACCACCGAAAAGCTCTGTAAGACCAGGTTCTGTGCGCCTGGATTGTGTTTCTTTTGTCTTTGTGCTTGCACAGCCAGCAAGAAAAAGTACGCTGGAAAGGAGCAGGGTAATTAGTGTGCGGGTTTTGGAATTATTTTTCATCAAAACACTGTCCAGGTTCAGCTATCATAAAGGTATATTTATTTACCTGATAACAGCATAGACTGCACAGATATTTTTATTCGTGCTAAGCAGTTTATCCTATCTCTCATGTATATTCTAGAAAATAATTTAAATATGATATATAAGATATTGTTTATACATGATTAATTAATTAATAAATCTACATAAATATTGCTTTAATTATGTAATCAATCATGTTTTATTTATTGTTACAGTTCTTTGAGTATAGCCACATTAAACGAAAAGACCAAAATGAGTAGTTTTCCTGATTGGTGCCGAACGGGCCTTGGGCGATCACTGTTTGCAGCCGAGCAGAATGCGCTGAGTAAATTTTTACCTGCTCTCAAAGGTGATATTGCTGTTCAGTATGGCTATGCCGGCACATCATCACTCCTTGAGACGAGCAATATTGAACAAAAAGTTCTTTTGCTGGCCAGTGAAAACCCCAAAGCTGATATTTTTCCATCTGAGTCCTTTGATGACTTGCAGGCTCTTTATATAGATGCGGGTCCAACCCTTCCTTTCCTGTCGTCATCCGTCGATCTATGCCTGTTGCCACATATGCTGGATTTTTCTGATTACCCGCATCAATTGCTACGCGAAAGTAAAGACATCCTTGTCAGTGGCGGCCACCTGGTTATTCTTGGTTTTAATCCTTATAGCTTATGGGGGATAAGAAAGTTTTTCTCGAGAGCAAATGCTCCATGGAATAGCCACAATTATTCCGTTTACAAAGTCAGGGACTGGCTCAGTTTGCTGGATTTCCATGTCAGTGGCGGTATGATGCTGTACTATTCTCCACCCATCCGGAATCAGCAGTTGCGAGAGCAATTTTTGTTCATGGAGAATGCTGGTGACCGCTGGTGGCCTATGCTGGGCGGTGTTTATCTACTGGTTGCGCGTAAACGGGATGTAGGGATGACAGTCATAGATCTTGGTGCAAAGGCCAGAAAGAGAGATTTTCTGAATGTTGCTGAGCCGGTAGCGAAAAGAGGTGTGAAATACAGGGAGAGTGAACAATAATGTCTGAAGTTATTATTTATACCGATGGCGCATGCCGTGGTAACCCCGGGCCTGGTGGCTGGGGGGCTATTCTTGCCTATGGCAATAAAAAAAAACAGTTATCTGGCTCTGAAAAAGAAACAACGAACAACAGGATGGAGTTAATGGCTGCGATCAGAGCGTTGGAGAGCCTGACCCGGTCCTGTAACATAAATCTTTATACCGATTCACAATATGTACGCAAAGGCATCCTGGAATGGATGGCAAACTGGAAAAAGCGTGGATGGAAAACAGCGGCCAGGAAACCGGTAAAAAACCAGGATTTATGGATAAGACTGGATGCGGCTATAGAGCATCATGATATCGAATGGCACTGGGTAAAGGGGCATTCCGGCATAGAAGGGAATGAGATCGCTGATAGTCTGGCCAACGAGGCAATAGACAAAATGTTAAACGGTGCTGAATTATGAGACAGGTTATTCTTGATACCGAAACGACCGGACTGGACCCTCACAAGGGGCATCGCATTATAGAAATTGGTTGCGTTGAGCTGATTGACCGTAAACGTACCGGAAATGAGCTGCATCAATACTTACAGCCGGATCGAAAGGTTGACGCCGGTGCTATAGAAGTCCACGGCATCACCAATGAATTCCTGGAAGATAAACCAAAGTTTGCAGATATCGTTGATGACTTTCTTGCCTATATCAAGGGTTCACAACTCATCATTCATAATGCGCCATTTGATGTTGGATTTATTAATGCCGAGTTGAAGCTGACAGGCAGGGATCTTGGTGATACCAGTAAATATTGTGAAGTGATTGATAGCCTGGTGATGGCAAGGCATATGCGCCCTGGACAGAAAAATTCACTGGATGCTCTGTGTCGGCATTTTAATATTGATAATTCCCAGCGGGAGCTACATGGGGCACTTCTGGATGCAGAACTGCTGGCAGAAGTATATCTTGCCTTAACCGGCGGGCAATCAGCTCTATTTCTGGAAAATGAACCTGGGAAACAGGCTCATACAGAAAAAATCATGCGCCAGCTGGATGCGAATCGGCCTGTTTTACCAATCATCCATGCCAGTGATGAAGAGCAGCTTCAGCACGAAGCCTGGCTGGATGAACTGGACAGTAAAACGGCTGGTAAGTGTTTGTGGCGTATGGAGTGCTGATTGTTGTACTGCCATTCAGACAGCTGTCCTGAGTTTTTTGGTTCAATCTGTACGTCTCAGCAAGCCTGAACGGGGTTTTAAGATCAGCACCAAAAGCAATATCGGTGGCAACATTGTAGGTCCGAATTTATTCGGACACAACTGTGCGAATGAATTCGCACCTACAAAAGAATATACTTCACGACCGCGGAACCACCCAGTTTAAGGAAATTAAAACCTATTCATGCAGCCCAACCCGCGATAGCCGATAACCAGCCTGACTGAGTTTATTGAGCAATCCCTGTTTACCGGGCAGGTGCAAGGCCCCAACGGCAATAAAAGTATTTCCTGCATGCAGCCGTTGTTGAAGACGATCAAACATTTTCTGGTTGCGATCATAAATCAGCCTGCTCTTGATTAGTTCAGCAAGCTTTTTGTCCTTTGGCTCCTGATCTTTACTGACTTGCACGAGTTTTTCCAGATCACCGCTTAAATAGGCATCAAGCAGCTCTCTATAGGCCTGGTTTTTTTCTGTTAATGTGCTCATGGTAGAGCGTAACAGGTTCACCTGGTCTGCTAATATTAAATCATCAAAGACCGATAGTTGTTCATCGATAGTCTCCAGTCCCTCTATTCTAATATCTGAATTCCTCGCGATGTTTGCGAGTTTTTTGTCGAGGAAGGTTCCTGAGTTATTTTCCGGTCTGATCAACAACAGCATTGCGGCCCAGGGCTTGAGAACTGAAAGAATATCGCCAGGCAGCTGATTACCTGATTCAGTAAGTGCTAGCGCCACTTCATTGAATTCTGCTTCACCAATTACCTGTTTCAGGTTCCTGCCGTCTGTGAACAGCATTTTTCGTAGTATATTAACCGAACCACTGGCATTTAATTCAAGTTCCAGCATCAGTGTATCTGCTGCAGTCAGGCGGCGCACCACGCTGTCGGGGATTGCCATCACTTTTTCATCATCTATGTGTATTGTGCCGAAAATGTAGCTGCTACGGATGTCGCTATTGGTATCCGGCTGTTTTATTCGCCACAGCATAGGACTGCCAACCTGTGGGTCGGTATGTGTTTTACCGAAATTGTCAGGCTGTGATACAGGGAAGGCCCTGTTCCGTTCTCCTTTGCTGCGGTCTATATAACGTATATCAGGCTGTGAGTATTGGGCAGTTTTATCGGCAATAGCCGGGGCAGGCCACACTAGCTGAAGAGCCATTATTGGTAACAATAGTGCTTTTGCAAGTTGCCGGGAGGAAAAATAATTTTTCATTGGGAAAAGTGATTAAATCCAGAATGCTTTGGTGTATTGTTTATAATACCCTAAATTGATTTAAGGAACCTCTGATCACATGCTATGTCTCTGCGAGACCTGAAGCGTGCAGCTACAAAGCGTGCTTTGCAGTGAATGGCCCGGTCCATTGCAAGAAGCACAATGCCGTAGATGTGCGCTTCAGGTCTCGCCCTAAGGGGCTTACAGGCTGATTCACACTCAGCGTTGCAGATTTTCACCAGGCCCCCAGGCATGCTTTCAAAGCAGCGCCTTGATTGTGAATCAGCCTGTAAGCCAGAGATATGGCATAATTGATCAGAGGTTCCCTAAGGAGTACACCACAAATGCCAGATCTTTCTGTAGTAATACCCGTGCAGAATGAGGAGGAAAATATTCGCTTGCTAATTGAGGAAATCAGGCAGTCTCTGGATGGTGTGCTTGATTATGAGCTGATCTATGTCAATGATGGCAGTAGCGATGCAACACTGCAGATTCTTGAAGAATACCGTGCAGGATTCCCGTTATTGTATGTTATTAGCCATAAAATGGGGACAGGTCAAAGTACCGCGCTTCGGACAGGCATAAATCAGGCTAAATCTTCGGTTATTGCTACACTGGATGGCGACGGGCAAAATGACCCTGCTGATATCCCGGCGCTGTATCAGGCACTCGAAAAACATGCAGATTCTGGCGTGGTGCTGGTAAATGGATACCGCAAAAAGCGCAAGGATACATATATCAAGCGCGTATCCTCACGGCTAGCTAATGGAATACGTGGATGGTTGCTGAATGACGATACACCTGATACGGGTTGCGGCCTAAAAGTTTTTAGTCGAGAGGCCTATCTGGCTATCCCATTTTTTGATCATCTACACCGGTTTTTACCAGCGATGATGATTAACGGGGGTGGCAAAGTGATGTCTGTCGAGGTGAATCATCGGGAGCGACAGCTTGGCTCATCCCACTATGGTTTTTTTGATCGCCTGTGGGTGGGTATTTTCGATATTATGGGTGTAATCTGGCTTAAATCACGCACGACACATCCTGTCGTCATTAAGGACTCAGATGACGACACACATTAGACACTAGAGTAGGTAGATGAATAATACTATTTCGATCATTGAAATTTTTGGGATGATCCTGGTCATCACGCCCTGGAAAATTATAGGTTATGTTGGCGTGATTCTTTTTGCCAGCCGTTGGTTTGTGCAGTTGTGGGTCTCTCGACGCTCACGCAGGGTCGTGATGCCGCGTCTGTTCTGGTATATGAGCATCGCCGGTAGTTTGATGCTGCTCAGTTACTTCATTTTCGGCAAAAATGATTCGGTCGGGATACTGTCAAATTCATTTCCATTTCTGATTGCCAGCTACAACCTCTATCTGGATGTAACGCATAAAAATCGGGAAAATAACTCCGACCAGGTAGCCAGCTCCTAATCAGTTTTGGGTTACACCTAGGGAGCCTCTGATCAATTCATGAACTCGTATCTCACGCCTAAAATATCCAGTTTTTTCGTTGCAAACCTTCGCAATAGCTAGCTATTACGTGCGATTTACGC
>VAPH01035622.1_pt1 | contig 13375 bp, 11 predicted proteins | sample 3393861 | NCBI WGS metagenome assembly VAPH01 (sample SAMN08290439, study PRJNA428436) | hydrothermal vent metagenome | isolation source: Deep-sea hydrothermal vent chimney | place: Atlantic Ocean: South-mid Altantic Ridge | reverse complement strand
AGTTACGAGGAAGATGGCAAAGGTACAGGTGTTGAATTTATTGCCAGATTCTACCCGAAGGGAAATGGTTTTGATGGGTTTTATGTCGGCGGCGGCGTTGGTTTATGGAGCATTGCCTGGGACTGGACAGACCCGAATGATATCCCCAGATCTGATAGCGGTACTTCGTCTGTCGCCAATGTAAACGTAAATTTGGGCTGGAAAATTCCCCTGGGCTCTGAAAAAATTTACCTTGATCCTGCCATTATGCTGGGAAATTACTTTTCCGTCGCCAGCGATGATACCGAGGGTTTAGGGTTTTATGCCGCTGCCCAGCTCGGTGTTGGATTTGTATTCTGAGCTAAATTTTAAAATAAATACAAAGCCACTGCATGATGCAGTGGCATTTTTGTGTATGCACAGTTGGCATGTATGGATCGATCATTTTTTTATAGCCAGGCTGATGCCATCACGAATACTTAACATCACATTTTCGAAGCGATTATCGTTTTGTAATAATTTATTAAACTTTACGATGCCTTTGTCCGCCCCAGTTTTTGGTGATAATACGGCCCCGGACCACAACACATTGTCTACGACCAGTAAACCTCCAGACCTGAGTTTAGAAAAAGTCTGCTCAAAATAAGCCGGGTAATTTTCCTTGTCGGCATCGAGAAATATGAGGTCATAAACACGGCCATCGAGTTTTTCAGTTAAGGTTTTCAGGGCAGGTCCTTGATGAATGGTTATCTTTTTACCATGGGAGCTTTTGGCAAAAAACTTACTGGCTATATCAATATGTTTTTGCTCCAGTTCGCAGGTATCAAGCTGGCCGTCTTCCGGTAATCCTTCGGCCATGGCCAGGGCAGAATAACCAGTGAATAACCCGATTTCCAAAATTCGTTGTGTGCTGGTTATTTGCACCAGTGTTTTTAAAAATTGTCCTTCGACAGGCCCGCTTAACATTTGCGGCAGGTCGCAGTTGGCACCAGTATAGGCAGCGATTTCATTTAATATCGCCGAAGGCTGGGTCGTATGATCGACCAGGTATTTGGATAAATCATCGCCAATAAAATTCATGATTTCGGTTCCTGATAGTGAGACTATGGGTTATGGCTGCATATAACTGTGCCTACATGTATATAATTAAGTATAAATAACCAAACAGACAATATCAGATCATGACACCCGCGTATCAATCAGCCCTCGACAACTTACCCCTGGATTTGCAGGAAGAGGCGGCGCGGTACCTGCATGATATACCTGAAGATATACAAGTGAATAAACAGGTGCCGGCCCAGTGGCAACAAAACTGGCCAGAGATCCTGATCCAGGTCGTGGCAACCAGCCCCTATGTTGCCCAGTTGGTTTGTCGTCAACCATCGGTACTGCTTAAACAGATTAACGACGGCTCCTTATTCAAGCAGCTCTCGCTCGCCGAGCTGGAACATGCTATTTCCAAATCCCTGGCGGATATTGATAACGAACAATTGTTATCCACGGCCCTGCGGCAAATCAGAAATGAGCATAGTTTACGTATTGCCTGGCGTGATCTGGCTGGCTGGACAGATCTTAATGAGACACTCACAGAATTATCAAACCTGGCTGACGTGCTTGTTAGGGCCACCCTTGAAAAAGTAAATAATTGGTCAGTCAGTAAATATGGTATCCCGACGGGAGAATTTTCGGGGCAGCCTGTTTCGCTTTGTATATTCGCCCTGGGAAAACTCGGTGGTCGTGAATTAAATTTTTCATCTGATATTGATTTGATATTTTTTTATCCTGAAGATGGAGAAACCCGCCAGGCAGACAAGGCCATTAGTAACCATGAATTTTTTGTCAGGGCTGCAAAACAACTCATTAAAATTTTAAATGAAAATACTAAAGACGGTTTTGTTTTTCGTGTTGACATGCGCCTGCGTCCCAACGGCAAAGTCGGGCCACTGGCCATGTCATTTTTTGCCGCGGAACAATACTACATAACCCATGGTCGCGAGTGGGAGCGATACGCCTGGATCAAGGCAAGACTCATGGCCGGCGAAAAAAAACGAGGTGAGGAATTTCTTGACCAAATGCGGCCATTTGTTTATCGCAAGTACCTGGACTATGGTGCTATTGAAGCAATTCGGTCACTTAAAAAAAGTATCAACCTGGAGCTCAAGCGCAAAAAAATTATACACGATATTAAACGTGGTCCCGGCGGTATTCGTGAAATTGAATTTATCGGCCAGGTATTTCAATTGATTCGTGGTGGACGGGATCTACATTTACAACAACGCAGTATCCTGAGAGTTCTGGAAATATTAAAAGTTGATAATTTTATTACGCCCAGGGCTGTTACAGAATTGTCGATAGCCTATGACTTTTTGCGCAGATCGGAGCATCGCCTGCAAATGGTGGCCGATCAACAAACCCATACTTTACCGCAAGATCAACCGGGCAAGGTACGACTGGCATTTGCCATGGGCTTTCCAGATTGGGAAACCTATAAGAAAAATCTTGATAAACATATGGGCCGTGTCCACAGTCACTTTGAACTGGTGGTAGCCGCGCCCCAGCGAGAGCAGGAAGAGGAGAACGATTCCGGCCTGATGTCGTTGTGGTCAGGTGAGCTGGAGCAGGAAGAAGCCATTTCTATATTAATGGAGCATGGTTATATTACAGACCCGAAACAGGCGTTTGATGTTTTGACGGCAGCTTTTAAGAGTAGTGCCTACGCCGCACTCACCAGCAATGGCAGGGAACGCTATGACCGTTTAGTGCCACTGTTGCTGGCAGCTGCTGGCCTCGGAAAATACCCCGAAAAAACATTGAATCGTTTACTTAACGTACTAGAGGCAATCGGTCGTCGATCTGCATACCTGGCATTATTAGTTGAGAACCCGCTGGCACTTTCACAATTAGTACAGTTGTGTTCTGCCAGTGCCTGGATTGCTGAATGGATATCCCAACATCCTTTGTTGCTTGATGAGCTACTGAACCCGGTAGGCGCATCGGAACTCCCATCAAAAAAAAGTTTGACTGGAGAATTGTCGAGGCTAATCAAACAGCAAGACGGCAGTGATCCGGAAAGAATGATGGAATTATTGCGCGAGTTTTGTAATCGCCATGTATTACGTCTGGCCGCAGCCGAAGTTGGTCCCGGTCTTGATTCCAGCGTCATTGGCAAGGGCCTGAGTGATATCGCAGATGTTCTGATTGCAGGCAGTCTCCAGTTTGTCCTGGCTGAAACCTCGGAAAAGTTTGGCCAGCCCCGGTGCGTGTCGGGCGACTCGCAAAAAATACCAGGCTTTGTTGTCATTAGTTACGGCAAGCTGGGTGGCCATGAACTGGGCTTTGGTTCTGATGTGGATATTATTTTTCTCTATGACGACTGTGGCGAAGGAGAAACTGATGGTAAGCGATCAATTCCCAATGAGACTTTTTTTGCCAGGGTCAGCAAAAAACTAATACACGTTCTCAGCACTCGCACTTACGGCGGCATACTTTATGAAGTTGATGCCCGCCTGCGTCCGAGCGGGACATCCGGGCCAATAGTGACCAGTCTTGAGGCGTTTACGAAATACCAGGAAACACGGGCCTGGGTTTGGGAGATCCAGGCGCTGGTCCGTGCACGCCCGGTTGCTGGTGACAAAGACCTGGCGGCGGCCTTCGTCAAGGCCAGGGAACGTATCTTGTGCCAAAAGCGTGATATCGAGGCGCTAAGAATTGAAGTATCCGGGATGCGCGCAAAAATGATGGCGGCCCAAAAACCACATGGCGCTGAAAAATTTGATGTAAAACACGATCGCGGTGGTATTGTCGATGTGGAATTTATGGTGCAATATTGGGTATTGGCCTGGGCCCATGATTTTCCCGAGTTAACGCTAGATACGGAAAATAACGCTATACTGGGGGGCCTGGCCAGGGCGGGTTTGATTAAACAAGCGCAAGCTGAGCTACTAATAAGTGCATATCAGTATTATCTTTCTACTGCGTACCATTTAAAGTTGATGCAGGCTGGGCCCTGGGTAGATCGGTCGGCCAATCAGTCCCTTGGCGGTTATCCTGACAAGGTGGCAAAACTGTGGCATGAAGTGATGGAATAAGCTGACAATAATTTAGTTTAGGAGAATATTTATAATGTCGATGGCAGACCGCGATGGTCTAATTTGGTATGACGGGAAAATGGTCCCGTGGCGTGATGCCACCACCCATGTATTAACACACACACTCCATTACGGTATGGGTGTGTTTGAAGGTGAGCGCGCCTATAAAACAGATAAAGGCACCGCCATTTTTCGTTTAACTGAACACACTGACCGCTTGTTTCGTTCCGCCCATATCCTGAATATGGATATTCCTTTTGATAAAAAAACTATCAACGAGGCTACCCGGTCTGTTGTCAAACAGAATAACCTGGAAACGGCCTATATTCGCCCCATGTGTTTTTATGGTTCTGAAGGCATGGGCCTGCGGGCAGATAACCTTAAAGTGCATGTGATTATCGCGGCATGGGAATGGGGCACTTACCTGGGTGATGATGCCCTTGAAAAAGGTATCAGGATTCATACTTCATCCTTCACGCGCCACCACGTGAATGTCACCATGTGTCGTGCCAAGGCCAATGGAAATTATATTAATTCGATCATGGCCCTCCAGGAAGCCCAGGCCAATGGGTATGACGAGGCATTACTGCTGGATGTAGATGGTTTTGTTGCCGAGGGTAGCGGTGAAAATATTTTCACCGTCCACAATGGTGTTCTCTATACACCTGAGCTCACCTCTGCGCTTGAGGGCATAACCCGGGATACAATTTTAAAACTGGCGGCTGATGAAAACATTAAAGTAGTTGAAAAACGCATCACCCGGGATGAGGTGTATGTTGCCGATGAAGCATTTTTTACCGGTTCGGCTGCCGAGGTCACACCTATCCGTGAGCTGGACAACAGGCGCATTGGTGATGGCAAGCGTGGCCCAATCACTGAAAAACTACAAAGTCTTTATTTCGACCAGGTTCATGGTCGCCGCAAGGTCTATCCCGAATGGCTGGCGATAGTATAAACAGTGTTCACAGGAGATTATGATGAAAGCAAGTCATGCCACCAACGAGATGCAGGCAAACGCAAAAACCAGGTATGAAATTACGGAAAATGATTTACCATTACATTGTCCAATGACGGGAATGGGTTTGTGGAATTCTCATCCCAGGGTTTATATCCCGATTACCGCGGGCAAGGAATCACGATGCCCCTATTGTGGCGCCTTGTATTCAATCAAAGCAAGTGTAGCGAAAAGCGAGTGACGGTGACAGAAGAAAATTCCATACCGTATTATTTGCTAACTATTCGCTTATCATACAAATACTTCTTTAGTCCTTGCAGCCAGGTAACTCGAACCTGACCACTAGACCCTTGATAGTTGGTCTTGTGTCCATGAGGCCAAGGTAATGGCACAGGATTCTATTTAATGCGTATACTTATTATAAAAACTTCATCCCTGGGCGATGTGATTCATACATTGCCCGCGATCACAGATGCCGTGAATGCTGTCCCGGGTATTTCTTTCGACTGGGTTGTGGAAGAAAGTTTTGCCGAGATACCCCGCTGGCACACTGGCGTCAGAAAAATCATACCCGTTGCCTTAAGGCGCTGGCGTAACCAGAAAATCAAGGCAATCTGGAGCAAAGAATTTTTAAATTTCGTTAAAAGTTTGCGCGCAGAAAAATATGATTACGTTATAGATGCCCAGGGATTGATTAAAAGCGCATTATTAACGCGACTGGCCCGGGGGCCGCGTCATGGTCTACATAGCGAAAGTGCGCGTGAGCCACTGGCCGCCTGGGCCTACAAGTACAAACACAAAATAGAAAAAGAACAACATGCCATCACCCGTGTCAGAAAACTTTTTGCTGACACTCTGGGCTATAGATGCAACAGTGAGAGCCAGCCCGATTACGGTCTTGAAGCCGGCGTCTTTGAAAACCCGGTATCTGGTTTGCCTTACGTGGTTTTTCTTCACGGCACTACGTGGACGACCAAACATTGGCCAGAAAATTACTGGTGTGACCTGGCCCGGCAGCTTGAACAAGCAGATGTCCAGATAAAAATACCCGCTGGCAGTGACCTTGAACGCAAAAGGGCGCAACGTATTGCCGCCACGACCAGTAATGCCGAGGTGTTGCCACCACAAGACTTGCGGGGCATGGCTTCCTGGCTTGCCCATGCCAGGGCGGTTATTGCTGTTGATACCGGGCTAAGCCATTTAGCGGCCGCATTTTCCGTACCCTGCATCAGTATGTACGGTCCGACGGCGCCGGGTCTGACGGGCGCTATTGGTGCCGGTCAAATTCACCTAAAATCGAAACGTATTTGCGCACCCTGTTTACGGCGAAGATGTATGGAGCCTGAAATCGAAAACGACAATGCCGCCGAGCCACCTTGTTTTTCTGATATTGCACCGGCACGTGTCTGGTCATCGCTGCAGCCTTTGCTTTAATAATTAACCACGAACCAGCACATGGCGAACATAAAATTCAGCATTATTATACCTACATATAATTACGCCCAATTTTTGCCAAGGGCGCTGGATTCCATTCTTGGTCAGCAAGGTAATGATTATGATGTCACCATTATAGATGATGGCTCGACGGACGATACCAAAACCGTGGTGCAGCCATTTTTGCAACACCACCAGGGCAAATTAAATTATGTTTACCAGCAAAACCAGGGCCCGTCTGCTGCCAGGAACCGTGGTGTTGCTGAAACAAAAGGTCAGTACCTGGTATTTGTTGATGCCGATGATCGCCTGATCGATAATGCCCTGATTATATTCAGGACTTACCTGGCATCGTTTTCGGAAATCGATATGGTGTTTGGTGCCTACTATTCGGTTTATGAAAATGGCAAAAAAAAATTGCGTAAACCGCCAATGTTATCCAAAGACGCTTTCATTAATTTTAAAAAATATATCCAGGGACAATTTGTGATCTCAAACGGGTCAATGGTCATCCGACGAAATATATTTGACCGGCTGCAATATCCTGAAGCCATTCGGAGTAATGAACATTACGTGATGGATGGGCAAATGCTCGCCCTGTACCAGTGTGCAACAATACCAGAACCGGTATTGGAGGTTTACGCCCATGATTCCAGGTTGCGCCAGGACATTAAAAGTATTGACCAAACGGGACTGAGGGTGGTTGATTTGTTATTCAACCGGGCCTTGTTGCCGGACAAGTTTATGGGTTTGCGTAAACTATTTTTATCACGACTGTTGCTCTCCAGGTTCAGGGCTTATTTCCAGGCCGGATTATATAGCAAGGCCAATGACTTTTATTTCCAGGCAATAAAGGCCAGGCCAATGAACATTTTTAAACTCTCCTATTTTCGGAAGTATTTAAAATCATGCTGGTCACACGTTAGCAAGGGACAACCGGTGAAGGACTAATGGCTACACCCCTGAAAATTGCCTTTGTTATTGATCGCTATTTTGAATTTGGCGGCCTGCAGCGAGATTGTCTGCGCATGGCAGTATCGTGCGCTGAAAAAGGAAGCGAGGTAACCGTAATTACTGGTAACTGGTTAGGTGATAAGCCGAAAAATATTACTATCAAAGAAGTGGACGCCAATGCATTTACCAATCCCGGAAAAATAACCCGGCTCGAACAGGCAATGGAAAGTATTCGTTTTGAAAAACCATTTGACTGTATTGTTGGGTTCAAAAAAATGGGCGGCCTGGACATTTATTTTGCAGGCGATCCTTGTTTTGCTGCAAAACAGAATACCCAGAGCTTTATTAAACAATTACTACCGCGTTATAAGAAAATGCTTAAAAAAGAAGCCGCGGTCTTTGGCCCGGAATCCAAAACAAGGATTTTGTTAATCGCCCACCAGGAACAGGATAAGTTCTGTCATTATTACGGGACCAGCGAAGACAGGTTTCATTTGTTGCCACCGGGCATTGATAAAAAAAGACTGGTTAATGAGAAATTCAGCCAGGAAGATCGCCATGCCTTGCGGGCAGGATTTAATATAAATAAAGAGGACTTTCTTATTTTACAGGTTGGTTCATCTTTTCGAACCAAGGGTGTTGACAGGTCAATAACCGCCATCGCAAGTTTACCTGGCAGGTTGAAAGAAAAAACAAAATTAATTGTTGTTGGTGCCGGAGATGTGGCGCCCTATCATGCTATGGCATCACAACTTGATCTAACAGAAAATATAATATTCCCGGGGCCATTAAAAGACGTATCCAGATTCTATTACAGTGCTGATTTGTTATTGCACCCGGCAGTCACGGAAAATACTGGCACGGCTATTCTCGAGGCCATGGTGTGTGGTTTGCCGGTCCTGACGACCGAGAATTGTGGTTACGCCGGTTATGTGATTAGTGCCCAGGCCGGCGGTGTATGTCCCCTGCCTTTTAACCAGGCGGCATTCGATATATTGCTGGAGAGCATGCTCGATTCTTCCAAACTGGACACATGGAGCAAGAATGGTCTCCACTATAGCCGAACGGAAGATCTATATAGCATGATAGATAAAGCAACAGATATAATCATACAGTCTGCCAGCGCCAAGAGCACATATAGCAATAAATAAAAATATGATTTATATCCGTGACAACCTGAAACACTTATTTCAAAATGAAAAGAGTATTGATGATTTTCTCGATATTGAAGGGGAGGTCTATCGACACCCGGTTAAAACCAGGAAAACATCCCGCTTTCAACGCTCGGGCCAGAGTTTTTTTATCAAGGCCCACTGGGGTATTGGTTGGCGAGAAATATTAAAAAACCTGCTCTATTTTCGTTTACCTGTGTTGGGGGCCATGAATGAGGTCAGGGCGATCAGGATGCTTGAAAAATTAAATATTGATACCATGACCGTGGTTGCCTATGGTGAGTCTGGTTACAACCCGGCGCAGACAAAATCTTTTTTAATTACCGATGAATTACTTGATACCAAACAGCTCGACCACTGGTATGAAAAAGAATTTCTTGATTTTGATGCCGGCTCGCAATTAAAAATAAAAAGAAAATTAATAGAAAAAATTGCAGGGGTTGCCCGTACCCTGCATGAGCATGGAATAAACCATCGTGATTTCTATCTTTGTCACTTTCTCGCCAGGCTACCATTGCAGGCGGATATGAGCTCAGAAGAAATATCCCTGTACTTAATTGATCTGCATCGCGCTCAAATTCGCAGCAATACACCAAAGCGCTGGCTGATTAAAGACCTGGCTGGTTTGTATTATTCATGCATGGAGTTAACAGGCAGTGATAAAAATATTACCAGCAGGGATTATTTACGATTTATAAAAATCTATACTGGCAAGTCTTTACGAAATTCTCTGGGACAGGAGCCAGTCTTTTGGCGAGCAGTACAACAACGAGCCAGACGTTTATACCAGAAACAACAAAATAAATAACATGGAACAGTACAAGACACCGTTTGATTTTAAAACTACAAGCGCTGACGGCCGGGTTATAACCATACAATGCCTGAAAATTCTGCGCAGTGTCCCGGGCCGGCGTCTTGCCTGCCTCGGTCGTTTCCAGGGCCAGGATGTTTTTGTAAAAATATTTTTTCATAAATTCAGGGCCGAGCGTCACTGGCAGCGGGAAAGCCGCGGTATCCAGGCATTACTGGAAAATAATATCCCGGTACCAGGGCTGCTTTTTGCGGGAGTTGAAAAAGAGGGACCCGGTCGGGTACTGGTGCAGGAACAAATCCAGGATCCGGTTAACGTTCTTGAACAATGGGATCATGACCCTCAAGACGCGTTCAAGCATATAGAAAAAATTATTTCTATCATTGTAAAAATGCACCTGGCAGGGATCAGCCAGCAGGATATTCACCCTGATAATTTTCTGCTTACCAAAGAGGCATCGTACTGTATAGACACAGCTATGTTAACGACAAGTGATAAGCCCTTAACCGCAGCCAATTCTGTCAAAAATGTTGCCCTGTTTACTGCTCAGTTTCCATCAATTGACAATGAAAGCGAAAGAAAAATATGGCGACAGTACTGCCAGCTTCGTGATGAAGGCTGGTATGAAAACTATTTACCAGATTTCAGCAAGGAAATAATAAATTCCAGGCAACACCGGGCTGAAAAATTACTCAATAAACTCTACCGTACCTCAACAAATTATATTTTCCATAAGTCCTTTAAAAAAAGATTTTGTATTAAAAAATCATGGTACCAGTATTATCCAGATGGCCGCTTGATAATGCCGGAAACATTGTTTGCAGAAAAAAATATTAAATATTTAAAGCGGGGCGGGAGTTCTACAGTTATAAAAACAGGGGAACCGAATAAAGAATTGGTCATTAAGCGATATAATATAAAAAATACCCTGCACGCCCTGAAGCGCGCCTTGCGGCGAACGCGGGCATCGAGATCCTGGTCCATGGGTCACTTACTCCAGGTATATGGCATTAACACGCCGGCTCCGGTTGCCTTTATCGAATTTAAATTAGGTCCGATCATGAACGTTTCATATTTTATATGCGAATATATACCGGGACCCAATTTAATTGAGTATTTTTCAGATAGTAAATCACTAACAAGTGAACAAGAAGTGATCGCGGAAAAAGTTGTAATCATGCTGGACAAACTGGCCAGGGCGGGTATTTACCATGGTGACATGAAGGCAACGAACCTGGTGGTGAATAATAATGAGCTCTGGTTGCTGGATCTTGATGGTATGTGCTGGTACCAGGACAGCAAAAAATCAGCAAATTATCACCAGAAAGACGTAAAACGGTTTTTACGGAACTGGCCCGCCGGGACAGCTATTTCTGAATATTTCAGGGAAAGACTGAATAACTAAAATAAATATCGTCACTGGTAGCAGGGTTTATAAATATTAAATATTATGTTCCTGTATGCCTGTTCGAGTTTGCCTTTGGTGTTAATATTTATATTTCGAGATTCCGAAACCCTTAAACCAGGCATAAAACGAGAATAATTATTTTGCGTTTACTTTACTCTCTTTTGCTCTATTTTCTGATCCCCTACGTAATCGTGCGCTTGATATACCGCGGTTTTAGTAATCACGGTTACTGGCACCGGTGGCATGAACGTTTTGGTTTTGTCAGTTACAGGCAGGACAAACCCGTTATCTGGGTGCATGCAGTTTCAGTTGGTGAGACCCGGGCCGCAGCCCCGTTGATTAACGAATTAATCAAACGTTACCCCGATCATCGTGTCTGGGTAACCACCATGACACCCACCGGATCTGACCAGGTACAGTCTTTGTTTGGTGATCGTGTTGAACATTCGTATGTCCCTTATGATTTGCCCTTCGCGGTGAGCCTGTTCCTGAATCGCATTAAACCCGCCACAGTTTTGATCATGGAGACCGAGTTGTGGCCAAATATTTACCACGCTTGTTTTAAACGCGGAATCCCGGTTTGTCTTGCCAATGTCAGAATTTCAGCTTCTTCTTTCAAGGGTTACCAAATGGTACAAGGCCTGACAAAAAATACCCTGGCCAAGGTTTCCCGGTTTGCCGTGCAATCAGATGCCGACGCTGCCCGTATCATGTTGCTTGGCGCTAGCCAGGAACATTTACAGGTAACGGGAAATATTAAATTTGACCTGCAAGTACCAGCCAGTGTCGTCGAAGCAGGCAGCTTATTGCGTCAACGTTGGGGTAAAGACAGGAGTATATTACTGGCTGCCAGCACCCATGAAGGCGAAGAAACAATTATTCTTTCCTCGTTCAAGCGCCTCAAGAAAATATTCCCGGAATTACTTTTAGTGTTGGTACCCCGGCACCCGGAGCGTTTTTCCCAGGTGGCCAGGCTGGTTGATAAAAAAGGATTTCAATCTGAGGCCCGAAGTTCCGGTGAGTCAAGCTTGCCGGCAAACGTCGATATCCTGGTTGGCGATACCATGGGTGAATTACAATTATTTTTTGCCGCCGCAGACATCGCGATTATTTGTGGCAGTTTTGTACCCGTTGGCGGACACAATTTACTGGAAGCAGCAGCAGTCGGTGTGCCATCAGTTTTTGGTCCATACATGGAAAATTTTATCGAAATTAGTGAGATTTCACTGGATCGGGGCGCCGGGTTCCAGGCAGTGCAAATAGAATACCTGGATGAAGTGCTGGAAGGCCTGTTAAAAGACCCGAATAAACGTTATGAGGCTGGCGAGGCCGCTAAAAAAATGATTGCTGAAAATCGTGGTGCCCTGGAGAGAACGCTGGAATATTTTTCAGAAAAATTACCGGCGTTGCCAACACCCTCATCGAATTAGTGCCGAGAGCGTTTTAAAATGTTCGTTTTTGGCATCCCGTATCCACTCATATAAAACAGATTCGACATTACTGATGTGTATACCACTGTTGATCATGCGATTCAGGGCATTGCGTTTGTGGTTAACAGATCGGGAACAGACGCCATCTCCCGGTATAAAAACCTGGTAGCCACGACCCAGCAAACCCATGGCGGTTTGCAAGACACAGATGTGAGCTTCCATACCGACCAGCACTACCTGCTTGCGCCCAGTTTCACTCAACGATTCCAGAAAACCTTCTGAGTCACTGCAGGAGAAACAGGTTTTAGTAACCGCAACCAGGTTTTCAGGAAAGTATGATTTTATATCTGGATGGCTGGATCCCAGCCCTTGCGGATACTGTTCAGTAGCCAATACAGGAATTTTCAGCGCAGTTGCGGCCTGTAATAAAATACTGCTGGTTCGTAATACATTATTTAGTTCATCTGCAGGCATAGCCGCTGCCAGTTTTGTCTGGACATCAATGATCACAAGGGCGCTGTTATTTTTATCAGATAACATGTTATTCCAGCCATTCGCTAATTTTTTCAAGGTCCGTTTCAGCCAGGTTACCCGCCGCTTCTTTTAGTGAGAAAAAATTCAGGATGTAATTGAAATGGGCATTAACAAGATCACGCCTGGCCAGGAAAAGGTCGCTCTGGGCATCCAGGACAATGAGATTGGTATTTAACCCGGCCTTGAATCCTTCCTGTTTGGCAGTGACGACACTTTCGTTGGAAATAACTGATTGTTTCAGGGCACCGATACGACGACTGCCACTGCTGACGTTCAAATACGCTGACCTTGTCTGGCGCTTTACCTGGCGACGAGTTTGTTCAAGTAGTTGTTGAGCAGCCTCGTATCGTTTGGCAGCTTCCCGGGTTTGCGACATCACCAGACCACCCTGAACCAGGGGGATATTTAGTTGCAGGCCAATAGTATTGCGCCTGATCCGGGTTGTTGAATCCGGGTTTAAGGTACTGCCCACTACCCGACCGTCTGCTTCACGGGTACTTTGGCTGCCAACCAAATCCAGGCTTGGATAATGACCGGCACGCATGCGGCTAATTTTTTCGCGGGCAATATCCAGCTCCGCTTTTTTGGTCAGAATCGAGAAATTTTGTGT
>VAPH01019515.1_pt1 | contig 13396 bp, 8 predicted proteins | sample 3393861 | NCBI WGS metagenome assembly VAPH01 (sample SAMN08290439, study PRJNA428436) | hydrothermal vent metagenome | isolation source: Deep-sea hydrothermal vent chimney | place: Atlantic Ocean: South-mid Altantic Ridge | reverse complement strand
GAATTCGTCAAGCGCTTGCTACTCGACTCGCCGAGCGCGGGCACGATGTGGTGTCCTCTGCGACCACGATGGAGGGCGTCGAACGTGCTGTTGCGGGGGATGTCGACGTAGTGGTACTCGACCTCGGATTGCCCGACATCGACGGGACCGCGGCACTCCAGATGATTCGGTCGGTGAGCCAGGTGCCGGTAATCGTTGCAACGGCTCGAGATGACGAGGCGGAGATCGTCAAGATATTCGATGCGGGCGCTGACGACTACGTGGTGAAGCCGTACTCGGCAAACCATCTCGAGGCGCGAATCCGCGCTCTACTGCGCCGCTCCGGAGCCACTTCTGCGGAGCGAGTGATTACGGTCGGCGAACTGACCATCGATCTTGACGCCAACGACGCAACTCTGGGCGGCGTCGACCTCGACCTATCCGGGAAAGAGTTCGACCTACTCGCCTACCTGGCGGAGCGCCCCGGTACGATGGTCTCTAAACGTGAGCTTCTCGCCGCTGTGTGGCGCCAGCCGTACGGTGGTGCGGACAAAACAGTCGATGTACATTTGTCGTGGCTTCGTAAGAAGCTCGGTGAAACCGCGGCCGAACCTCGATACATCCACACCCGTCGAGGCAGGGGAGTGAAACTCGTAGAGCCGGACTCGTGAGACAGCGTCTGATGTTGGTCACGGGGGCGGTCACAGCAATGGTGGTACTTGCGTTCTTGATTCCCCTGGCACTTCTCGTTCGCGACTTTGCCGGCAATCGTGCGATCAACGATGCGCAGCGCGAGGTCGAACGGTTCGCACAGCTCGTTGCCCTGAATGCGGGCGTAAGTGACATGTTGGGCGTCGTGCAGTCTTTTCCCCTCGACGGTAGTCATTTCCCGGTCTCGTTCGTTGTTGATGAAGTCGTTGTCGGTACCGTAATCCCGCCAGGAGAAGACCTCACGCAGGCGAAAAGCGGTATCGCGTTTCGTGCCGCGGTCGCCGGCGGTCAGGCAATATATGCTCCGGTGATAATCCCGAGCTTGGAATCTGCGGTGGTTGTCAGAGTGTTCGTGTCTGACGAGCAACTGAGCGAAGGGGTAGCCCGGTCGTGGCGAGTCCTCGGCGCTCTTGGCCTGGTCTTGGTCCTGATCGCTCTCGCAGTGGCTGACCGACTCGGTCGATCGATCGTTGAACCTGTCCGGGAGTTGTCGGCCAACGCCGCGCTACTCGGCGAAGGTGCGCTGGAAACCCGGGTGACGCCATCCGGCCCGCCGGAGGTACGAGAGGTAGGCGTGGAGTTCAACCGGTTAGCCGAACGAATGACGACCTTGTTGCGTCTAGAACGTGAGGCGGCCGCGGACATGTCGCACCGACTTCGCACACCCCTGACAGCGTTGCGTCTTGATCTTGACTCTGTTGCAGACGGGTCGGCAAAGGACCGTCTCCTCGATGATCTTGATGAACTGGAGCGTACGGTTGACTTTGTGATTCAAGCCGCACGCCGACCCGGTCGGGTCGATTCTGATTCCACGTGTGAACTGGGGGAGATAACGACGGCTCGCGTCGAGTTCTGGAGTGCCCTCGCTGAGGAGCAGGGTCGAGCTGTTTCGTTGGCGATCGACGGAGGTCCGTGGCAGGTAGCGGCGGGCGAGTCGGATGTGGTCGCCATGATCGACGCACTCCTGGGCAATGTCATGGCCCACACTGCTGACGGTACCGGGTTCGCCGTTGAGATCGAAGGCGACGAATCCGAGGCGAGACTGACAGTGATGGATGATGGATCTGGCTTCGATTCGAGCCTCGCTGAGCGCGGTCGATCCTCGGCGGGTTCCACCGGCTTGGGTCTCGATATTGTTCGCCGAACCGCCGAGGCATCCGGTGGGAGCCTCGTTATCGAGTCGGCCGCAGAAGGTGGTGCGAGGGTCGTTGTGACACTCGGAGTCCACCGTGACGTGGCTTCGTAGGTCGCACTCAGGTCCCCGAACGCTTCCGCGGTCGCGTCTCTCAGTCACCCGTTGAGCCATCCAGTGACTCTCTGATGAGATCGGCGTGCCCGTTGTGGCGGGCGTACTCCTCAATCAGGTGCACCAGCACCCACCGATGCGAGACCACTGTTCCGTCGCTCCGTGTACCCGTGTGGTCAAGGTCCATGTCGGCACTGATTGCGTTAACCCTTTGTCTTGTGGTTTCAAAGTCCGCGATGATCTCTTCGGGAGTGAAATTTGCTGCCGACGTCATCTCCCAGTCCGGGTCCGCCTCCCAGTCCCCAGCCGCCCACACGGCTGGCATTTCCTTGCCCTGGAGGACCATTACGAACCAATAGATGTCGACCATGATGAGGTGGCGGAGGAGACCCGCCAGCGTCAATGTTGAGGGCTCGAGGAGTGTGAGGCCTTGTTGTTTCGTGAGATCCGAGACCTTGCGGACCGTTACAGCCCTCTGGTAGTCGAGCATTGTTGAGAGCGTGGTGCGCTCATCTGCGTTTCTCGGGGTGTCCGGTAGATCCATCCTCACACGATACGTGGTCTCACCGGAAAGTGGGAGTCGCCGACTTCGGTGACATTGACAGTGACTTCGGACCGGCGACAGAAGGTGCAGTGAGGCGCTTCCAGGAACGCAATGATCGAGATGCTGATGGGATGTGTGGTCCGTTCACTTTGGCGAAGATGGATGAGATCCGGGCGGCGGCGCTGACGATGAACCGCTGACTGGTGACGGTTCGGGTATCCCTAAGTTCTGGACCCGCGCCCGACATCTCCGATAGGTTGCCGGACACGATTCCGGCGCGCGGCTTTTTTTTATCATCAACACAGCGTGCCCTACACGTCAGTTTGCTCTTCATGAATGTAACAGTGGTTAACTAGGGGTTGACGGGTCCCCAATTTCCGATCAACACTACTTTCCGTACACATTCTTCCGGAGACGTTGCTACTGTCAGTGGGCACTGTGGGTTCGCGGGCGGTGTCGGTTTTTCTCCGAACACTGGATCTCTGAGGACGCTCCGATGAACGTGATCCGCAGTAACTACGCACACACCGCGGAGGGTGTGTCGGATACACAGAAATGGGGATCAGGTGAGGGCCTTCTCGAAACCGTGGCGCAAGCTACGTCTAGCCGTGTCATATATGGTGGTGACATCGGTCATTGTCGCAAGCCAGGGCGGAATTGCTACCGCTACCGCAGGTGACTTGTTCTTTTCGGAATACGTTGAAGGTTCCTCGAATAACAAGGCTCTTGAGATCTACAACGCAACCGGTGCGCCTGTGGATCTTTCCACGTATTCGGTTGAGTTGTACAACAATGGATCGTTCACAGTGACGTCGTCCTTTGTGTTATCGGGGACACTTGCGAACGACGATGTCCATGTTGTTGTAAATTTCTCGGCCAGTACCGCTCTCACGAACATCGCAGACTCGACAGCTGCCCTCCTTTTCAACGGTAACGATACGATCATTCTGAAGAATGGTCCCGTCATCATTGACGTTATTGGTCAGCTAGCGTTCAATCCTGGTACAGAATGGGGGACGGGTGATGTCTCGACTCTGGACAACACCATTCGCCGTCTTGCTTCCGTATGTGATGGCAATATCAATACGGTAAACACATTCGATCCGAGCCTCGAGTGGACCGGGTTCCCGCTCGACACGTTCGACGGTCTCGGAGTGCATGCGTCAGACTGCGTGGCGCCTCCGCCGGCACCATCTGATCCTTTGATTAACGAGTTTGTTGCGAACCACGTCGGTTCGGATACGAATGAGTTCATTGAGATATCGGGGGACGCTTCGGTTGACTATTCGGTGTTCACGGTGTTGGCTCTCGAGGGTGATAGCTCCAAGGGTGTGATCGACGGTGTGTTCCCGGTCGGTTCGACTGATGCTTCCGGTTATTGGTCGACCGGGTTCATGAGCAGCGGCTTGGAGAACGGCACGCAGTCGTTGTTGCTGGTTGAGGGTTTCATCGGCACTGCGGGTGATGATCTCGATACTGATGATAATGGTGTTCTTGATGTGACGCCGTGGTCACGAGTTGTTGACGATGTCGCGGTCACGGATGGTGGCACCGGCGATCAGGTGTATTCGTCGGTGGTGTTGAATGCCGCGTTTGATGGCGGGTCGTTCACGGTCGGTGGGGCGTCTCGTATCCCGGATTCGGCCGATACTGATGCGGTCACTGACTGGATGCGGAACGACTACGACGGTGAAGGGTTCTCCGGATTCCCGGGGACCCCTGAGGACGGCGAAGCGGTGAACACACCCGGTGCGGTGAACGTCGCCGCCACCACGCCACCCCCGGCGGATCCTGCGGTGTTGGTGATCAACGAGGTTGATTATGACCAGCCGTCGAGTGATACGGCCGAGTTTATTGAGATTCTGAATGTTGGTGGCGAAACTGCTGACTTGTCCGAGTACACGGTTGAGTTGTTTAACGGCAACGGTAATGTGGTGTACAACACGATTACGTTGTCTGGTTCGTTGGCACCCGGCGGGTATTACGTCGTTTGTGGTGATGGCGGCAACGTCGACAATTGTGATCAGGCCGAGGCTGGGTTCTCGGTTCAGAATGGGGCTCCCGACGGGTTGAGTCTCGTTCACGCGACTGATGGTGTTGTTGATTCGGTCGGTTATGAAGGTCTGTCTACTGCTGGCGCATTCGGTGAGGGTGCATCTGCTCCCACTGACGACAGCAGTGTGGTGAATGCTTCGATTTCTCGTCTCCCGGATGGGATCGACACGGACGACAATGGCGCCGACTTCGCGCTTGCGTGTTCCACGCCGGGTGCGGCGAACGTCGACACCCTCGTCGACTGTGAACCACCGGCGCCGAGTCCGATGCTCATCAACGAGGTAGATGCGGACACACCTGGAACAGACGTTGCTGAGTTCATTGAGCTGTTCGATGGCGGCATTGGCAATACCGATCTCACCGGACTGTCGATCGTCCTCTACAACGGCTCGGACGATCTGTCGTATCGGGCGTACGACCTTGACGGATCCTCAACCGGCGCCACCGGCTACTTTGTGTTGTGTGGCAACGCCGGCAACACCGCCAACTGCGATCTTGATGTGTCGCCTGACTCCGGCATGCTCCAGAACGGCGCCGATGCGGTGGTGTTGCTAACCGGCGATGCGGTCAATTTCCCGAACGACTCGCCACAGCCCACGACCGGCGTCATCGACGCGATCGTCTACGACACGAACGACGTTGACGATGCAGGTCTGTTGGGGCTTATCAACCCCGGTCAGCCACAGGTGAACGAGGATGCGACGAACTCCGCAACCGAGTCGAATGGCCGTTGTGCGAACGGTTCCGGTGGGGCACTCAACACCGACACATACACCCAGGGTGCACCGACACCGGGTGAGGAGAACGACTGCGGCTCGCCACCGATCCCCGGCATCACGCTGATTAGCGCGGTGCAGGGCTCCGGTGCAAGTTCGCCATTCGAAGGTTCGACACTGACGATTCAAGGCGTCGTGACCGCGGTGTTCCAGGGTCCCGGCCAGATCGGTGGTTTCACCGTTCAGGAAGAGGACGCCGATGCTGACGCCGACCCGGCAACCTCGGAAGGCATCTACGTCTTTTCGGCTGAACCGGTAACAGTCGGCGAGATCGTGACGGTGACCGGCGACGTCACCGAGTTCTTCGGGCTGACCGAGCTGACCGGATCCGTGACAGTGGTTAACGAAACCTCGATGTCCGGTACTGCGACGCCGACCGTGTTCACACTCCCGATGGCGTCAATGGACGACTTCGAGGCCATTGAGGGCATGCTCCTCACCGGATCCGGTCTGGTGGTGACCGAGGTTTACAACCTTGGTCGATATGGTGAATTCAGTCTGGCGGGAGAACGGCTCCCGAGCCCGACGCAGGTCGCGACGCCGGGTGCTGCGGCGAATGCCCAGCAGGCCGCTAACGATCTGAATCGTGTCGACTTTGACGACACACTCACAGGGCAGAACCCGCTCCCCGTGCCATACGTGGATGGCGGTACCCTGCGGGGTGGTGAGCTGGTCGACTTTACCGGGGTCATGTTCTACACCTTCGGGGACTACACGATCCAGCCGACCGAAGACCCGGTGTTCACGGGTGGTGATCGTCCTACGTCAACTCCGAATGTAGGTGGTGACATTCAGATCGCTGCCTTCAACGTGCTGAACTACTTCAACGGTGACGGCACCGGGGGCGGATTCGGCGATGTTGACTCGACCCAGCGCGGCGCCGACTCGCTCGCCGAGTTCAATCGTCAGCGCGACAAGATCATTGCGGCAATCGTCAAACTTGATGCCGAAGTGATCGGGCTCATGGAGATCGAGAACGACGGCTTCGGTTCGCTATCGGCGATCGTTGACCTGGTTGACGGCCTCAATGCCGTTGCCGGTGCAGGTACGTACGCCTTCATCAATCCGGGCGGTACCGGCATCGGTACCGACGCGATTGCTGTCGGCCTGTTGTACAAGCCGGCAGAGGTGACGCCACTGGGAGCGGCAATGATCTTCGACTCGTCGATCGACCCGGCGTTCAATGACGCCAAGAACCGCGCGGTTCTGACCCAGTCGTTCACGCTCAACAACGGTCGGGTGTTCACCGCCGCGGTGAACCACCTGAAATCCAAGGGCTCCGACTGCGACATACTGGGTGACCCCGACGTCGGAGACGGGCAGGGTAACTGCAACATCACCCGTACGACCGCGGCGGCAGCACTAGCGGCATGGCTCGCCGGTGATCCGACGGGCTCGGGAAGTGACGACGTCTTCATCCTTGGAGACTTGAACGCATATGCCATGGAAGATCCGATCATCACAATCGAGGCTGCCGGTTACACCAATACGTTACGGTCATTCACTTCGGCTGCGGACAGCTACACGTATGTGTTCAAGGGACAGTGGGGGTCTCTTGACTACGTGATGGCCTCCGCAGAGGCGATGACAAACGTGACCGGTGCCGCGGCGTGGCGGATCAACGCCGACGAGCCGCGGATCCTGGATTACAACACTGAGTACGGACAATCATCCAACGGCCTGTACGTGAATGACGAGTTCCGTGCATCTGACCATGATCCTGTCGTCATCGGGTACAGCCCGCCGGCGATCGTGACCATCCCTGAGATCCAAGGATCGGGGAGTAGCTCGCCATACGATGGTGCGAATGTCATCACATCCGGTGTTGTCACCGGTGATTTCCAGGACAGCGGCGAGCAAAGCGGGTTCTACATGCAGGACCCCGCCGGTGACGGTGATCCCGCGACATCCGATGGAATCTTCGTGTTCTACCCGGGTGGATCGACGGACGTGCAGGTCGGTGACCTCGTTGAAGTCATCGGGACGGTAGACGAGTTCTTCGGCATGACCCAGGTTGGTTTCGCCACCGTAACGGTGACGGGTTCGGGGACGGTGATGCCGACCGCCGTAACGCTGCCGGTTGCGGATAGGGAGCCGCTCGAAGGAATGTTGCTCTCGTTCCCGCAGGACATGTACGTTTCTGATACCTTCAACCTGCACCGGTTCGGTGAGGCCGTGTTGTCGAGCGGGGAACGCCAGTTCCAGCCGACCAACGCTTCGGCCCCAGCCCCTGGGTTCGACAACAACGGCAACACCGTTGCGGACTCGCTGGAGGGGACCCGTCTCCTTCTTGACGATGGATCGACGGGCCAGTTCCCGGCGACGGTTCCGTATCTCGGTAGTGACGGCACGTTGCGTCTCGGTGACAGCACATCGAACCTTGTCGGTGTCCTTGCGTACGGGTTCGGGTCCTATCGGCTCCACCCAACGGCAGAGCCGACATGGAACGGCACCAATCCACGTCCCGGTGGACCGGATGTCGAAGGTGACGTGATTGTCGCCACGTTGAACATGTTCAACTACTGGACAACCATCGACGACGGTAACAACGGAGCGCGCGGTGCGGACTCTGTGGCCGAGCGTCTGCGTCAGCAGACCAAGATGGTGACCGCGGTCCGTGCACTCGGTGCAGACATCATCGGCCTCCAGGAGCTGGAGAACAACGGTGACGTTGCAGTCCAGGATCTTGTCGATGCGTTGAATGCCGCCGAGGGGTCCACCGTGTGGGCTACCGTCGCTGAACCTGCGTATCCGGGCGGTCTCGGCTCAACGAACGCCATCAAGGTTGGCATCATCTACCGACTCGACAAGGTCGCGACGGTGGGTCTCGCAGTCGCCGACGATGACCCGATCTTCGCTCAGGACCGTCCACCGATTGCTCAGACATTCACCTGGGAGGGTGACGAGTTCACGGTGGTGGTCAACCACTTCAAGTCGAAGAGTTCGCGCAACGCAACAGGGGCCGACCTTGACCAGAACGATGGTCAGGCCGCATACAACGCCCGGCGTACTGCCCAGGCAGTCGCGCTTCTCGACTTTGTTGCGGAGCTACAAACGTCGACAGGCGACGATGACGTCCTCGTGATTGGTGACTTCAACTCGTACGCCGAGGAAGATCCGATCACCACGTTGGACGCCGGGCTCGACAACTTGACCAAGTCGTTTATCGAGCCGTCCGATCGTTACTCGTTCACGTTCTTCGGGATGACCGGATTGCTGGACTACGCGTTCTCGACAGAGTCGCTGACGTCGAAGGTGTCGAGTGTCGACATCTGGCACATCAATAGCGATGAACCACGGGTGCTCGACTTCAACGATGACATCGTCGATCCGGCGGAGTCCGGCAGGGACTTCAACCAGGACATCTTCGATGGTTCGACGGTGTACCGCGCCGCGGACCACGATCCGGTATTGGTAGGCCTGGAGTTCGAGTCACCACGCGATCTCAAGACGGAGGCCCTGGAACGTCTCGATGCAATCCCGCCGACCGGAAACTACTGGTGGGACCTGCGCATCAAGATTGCGATGCACTGGCTCGAAGCTTCTCTCAATTCGTCGTTGTGGGAAGACGACTGGTCATTGACGCCACGGATCGGACAGCACGTGTTCCGCTACGAGGAATACACGGCTCGTGTGCTCCACAGGCTTGAGCACGCGCCGAGTCCGCTCAGCGATGAGATAACGGCGATCCTCGAACTTATGGCACAGGCCGATTACACGCTTGCGGAGCGAGAAATCGCCGAAGCCATCGAGAACGGTGGTGCCCAGTGGAGGATCGATCGCGCTGAGCGTAGGTTGCGCCAGGGTCAGTGGTACTGGGATCAGGGTCGGTATAACCGTGCGATCCAGAGATTCCGTTGGGCATGGCGCGACGCTGATCGCGCAACGGCCGGGCATCCCCACATGGCCATCTAGCGAGTATCACATAGGAGTCGGTCAGGTAGACCGGTGATCCAAGTGGAGGGCGGTACGAAAGTATCGCCCTCCACATTCACATTCTGGCGTCCGATTGCGCACCAAAACAGCGGGCTGCGGACGCCAAAATCAAATCGTGAGCCGTGATTTGGTAGATTGAATGACATGAAGGTCCTCGTCACCGGTGCCACTGGATATATCGGCGGCCGACTGGTTCCACGGCTGCTAGATCGAGGTCACGAGGTGCGATGCATGTCTCGTGATCCTTCTCAACTCACCCTGGATCCCTGGCGCGATCAGGTTGAGGTGGTGGCAGCCGATGCCCTTGACCGGGAGAGCCTCGACTCCGCACTAGAGGGCTGCGATTCCGCGTACTACTTGATCCATGCCATGAAGGGGTCCCCGAGGAGTTACGCCGAACGCGGGCGTGCTGCGGCGCAGAACTTCAGTAGCGCCGCCGCCCGGGCCGGCCTGCGCCAGATTGTGTACTTGGGAGGATTGGGATGCGATGATGATGATCTATCGGAACACCTCGACAGTCGGCACGAAGTCGGACGAATACTTGCGTTGGGGACCACTCCGGTGGTGGAGTTGCGCGCGGCGGTAATCATCGGGTCCGGTTCGATGTCGTTCGAGATGGTTCGCCACCTGACCGAGGTACTCCCGATCATGATGAGACCGAAGTGGGTGCGGACCCGCTGTCAACCGATCGCGGTGCGCAATGTGCTTGAGATCCTGGTCTCAATCCTCGACTATCCCGAGCCGGTCGAGGAGATCTATGACATCGGCGGACCGGACATCTTCACTTACCTAGAGATGATGCAGGTGTACGCCGAGATCGCGGGTCTGAGGAAGCGCATAGTGATACCGCTGCCGATCTTCAGCCAGCGGCTGTCACCGCTGCTGGTCGGCCTTGCCACCCCGCTACCTGTCGGGGTTGCTCGACCGCTCATCGAAAGCCTATCCATTGATGTCGTCGTGACGCGTCCATCTCCACCAGGTTTCGACCCTGCCGGTCTTATGCCCTACCGCGAAGCTCTACAGCGGGCTCTTTCGAGAATTGCCCACTCCGAGGTCGAGACGCGCTGGTCCGATGCGCTGACTGCTCCCGCCGGGCCGCTGCCGGGCGATCCCGCCTGGTCGGGGGCCGCGATGAAGGTTGACCGTCGCGTGGTTTCATCGTCGGCGCCGGTGGATGATCTGTTCTGGGCGGTCACACGAATTGGCGGCGATGTCGGCTACTACTCCATGAACTGGGCGTGGACTGCACGGGGATGGTTCGATCGATTGATCGGCGGGGTTGGGCTGCGTCGCGGGAGGCGCGATCCTGAAGAACTCCGGCCCGGAGAGGCGCTGGACTTCTTCCGGGTTGTAGCCATCGATCTGCATCGGCGCCGATTGCTGTTGCAGGCCGAAATGAAGGTTCCGGGCACCGCCTGGCTCGGATGGTCGGTTGCACCGAACGGTGAGGGATCCCGGCTAATCCAGACAGCCAGATTTATTCCCAAGGGCCTCACCGGGCGGCTCTACTGGTGGTCTTTGCTTCCGTTCCACGCGCCGATCTTTCGAAGAATGGCAAGACGCATTGCTCGAACAGCCGAACAGAGGAGCAAGATCTCGGTCTAGCGACGGACACGGACTCTCTGGTTGTCCCTGGTCCTCGTACAGGCTTTCGAGGCGGAAAAACGTCGACCAACAAACGGTGGCGTCATCAATCAGGTGGGAATGGGAAATCTCGTGACTGCTGACTCCGCTGTTTTGGGGGCACGGTGTACGAGCCATCCAGAGGTTCCTGATACGATTGGGGGATGGATGACGTACGTATAGGCCTTTTCATTGACTACGAGAATCTCGCGATCGGGGCGCGTGAAGACCTCTCGATGACCTTCGACTTCGGCCCGATTGCAGATGCCCTTGCTGAACGGGGGCGTGTTGTTGTTCGCCGCGCCTACGCCGACTGGTCACGATTTCAGGACGATCGGCGCATGCTCACGGACAACCATGTTGAACTCATCGAGATTCCACAACGTCGGGGGGCGGTTCGCAAGAACGCGGCAGATATCAAGATGGCCGTTGACGCCGTCGAACTCGCCTTCGAGAGGGACTATGTCACGACATTCGTTATCTGCACCGGAGATTCCGACTTCTCGCCTCTCGTGCATAAGCTTCGTGAGCTGAACAAGCAGGTCATCGGTGTCGGCCTGAAGGCCTCGACGTCCGCATTGCTGCCGCCTGCCTGCGATGAGTTCTTGTTTTACGAGAATCTCGACGGCGTCGACCTTCCCCAAGCCCGTGTGCTCCGTCGCGGGAAGGACGAGGCAAAACCTCAGGTCAAGGATCTCAAGGCGCTCGATAGCATCATCTCTCGAACGCTGTCCGGCATTCTCCGATCCGGTGACAAGGAGGTCCGTTCGTCGCAGGTGAAACGAGCTCTCCTGCGCAAGGACTCGACGTTCGCCGAAACGGACTACGGGTTTCGGTCCTTTGGTGAGCTGATGCGCAACCTCGGTGAGCGCGGTGTGGTCCAGCTCGACGAGTCGGAGCGTCAGGGTGACCCGGTAGTGTCGTTCCCTGCGGAGGGCAAGGGTGAGGCGAAGGCGTTCGAGCTGCTTCGTTCGGTCGTCGCTGAACGTGCGCACGGGGACGGCGCATCCCTATCCGGGCTGAAGGATAGAATGCGCAAGGCCGACCCCTCCTTTTCGGAGAAGACATTCGGCTACTCCGGTTTCCTCCAGTTCGTCAAAGCAGCCAACGTGAAAGGCATCGTTGACCTCTCGTTTGACGACGAATCCGGTTCCTACAGCGTGGCCCTCAAGTCCTGATCGTTGCCGGCGCGGGGGATCCAGCTAGTCGGCCGGTTTGCCTGCGAGGATCGAATGCATCAACTGACGGGACCGCATACAGTTCACTGTCGATGAACGTGGCTTTGATGGCGAGCCGACCGGCAAGTCCTCGTGCCGCCTCAAGAACCTCCGCAGATTCGGCAGTCGCGGGTTCTACTGCACCGCAAAGGCGAGTTTTGCGCTCGCCCGGTACTGAACGATCTTCCCGTCACGGACACGTGCGTTCAGCTTCTGAACCTCGACACCGGTGATTCCACTAATCGACTCCGCTGCCTTGGCAACGGCCCTGTCCAAGGCATCGTCGAAGCTTTCCTCGGAGACGCCGATGATCTCGATAACCTTGATTGCTCCGGATGTGATGAAGTCTGACATGGAGACTCCCTTCCTGTCTGTCGTTCCTGTCGGCCTGAGAGTACCCTGGTCTCGTGAGGCAACGGATCAATTTTGGTAATCGACGAGAGGGACTCGACCCTTTCTGGGGCGGCTTCCAGGCGCTTCTCGTGCCACTGCTCGTTGTACTCTTGGCGCTCGGCCAGGGCTTCAACTCATCTGGGGCCTTTGGGGATCCGACAACGAGCGAACTGGGAGCCTTGATATTCCTCGTGGCCGTACCGACATCGTGGGTGTTCGCAATCGATTTCATCGAGGCGAGCCGTCTCACGGTCGTCGTTGTAGGTTTGGCCACGTCGCTCCCACTCTGGTGGTGGCTTGGACAACGCATCGCCCGACGGGCTTCATCTTGGCCGATTTGGTGGCTTCGTTTCGTGATCGCGATGCTCGCGTGGACATCGCTGTTCATAGTCGCGTTCGCGACCATCGGGTCAGTGTTCGCCTAGCGCCTGAGCGGGAGCGTATCGATCAGTCGTTAATGATCTCTCCACCGAGGATGTCCTGGACGAGGGTGGTGGGGTCGGTGCCTGCTTCGCCGGCGTCGAGAAGGTCATCCTTGTCGGGAACCCTCTCAGGTTCCGCTTCGGGTGTTTCTACCTCTTGTGCTTGTCCGCCTTCTGTGACCCCCGTTTGACGACCGGCGACGGTACTGGAGGAGGTGGAACTTGTTGAAGTCTCGAACTTGACTGTGACGGTACCGTCGGTGGTTTCGCCCGCGAGGCTCCCCAGGGCGGTCATCAACTCATCGTCGTGGATGAGTTGTTCCAGGTGGAAGGGGAGGTGCGCGGGCACCGCAAGGACGAGTTGGGCACCGTCGACGCGCGTAGGACTCGCCTCCTTCAAAAGGGCGTGACGGCGTGGTCCGACGATATCGCGGACTCGTGCAACGATCGAAGGCCACATGGAGGAGCACTGTTCAAGTGTGAGGTCCGTTGCT
>VAPH01034731.1_pt1 | contig 13399 bp, 11 predicted proteins | sample 3393861 | NCBI WGS metagenome assembly VAPH01 (sample SAMN08290439, study PRJNA428436) | hydrothermal vent metagenome | isolation source: Deep-sea hydrothermal vent chimney | place: Atlantic Ocean: South-mid Altantic Ridge | reverse complement strand
GACGAAGGCGGCTTTCCGGGAGCCGTAGAAAAAACGGTTCAAGCCGCCGCCGCTCTCGGCATCGAACAGGGTCAGGGACAGCTTCGGCTGGGGAGCCAACCGGGCGATAATCAACTTGGTTGATTCCCGAATATCCGCCGAGGTCGCAAGGCCTTCCAGGGAGTCCCGAAGGGATTCGCTCAATTGCTTGGCGAAAGCCTCGTCATGGCGCGGCGGGGGCGCCTCGGCGGCTTTCTCGAGTTCGCCCTTCAGGTAGGCCGTGAGCTTGCCAAGGCCTTGTTCGAATTTATTGAAGTACGGCAGTTGAGGAAGGCGGGCCTTGACGATGCCGGACACTTTTGAACCCGCGCCCTTTGCCGACCATTCCGCCAGTTGCGCAATTCCCCTGACTAGGAGCCTTCCCCCCAGCTTGGGAATGCCCAGCTCGGAATGCAAGTAAACGACCGCCACCCGCGACATGTCGGCGTCCATCAGGTACTTGGCGAGGCCGCCCTCGGTTATATCCGATACGGCCTTATCCAGGGCATCGTAGGAGCCATCATCATTCATTGAGCGATTATGCTTGATTCGCACGGATGACGCTAGGCCCGGCCTTGGGTCAGTCGGTATTAAGCCGCCCGATCTCCAGGTATTTTTCCTTGCGCCGCGACTTCAAGACGCCGCCGTCCACGCCTGATAAGTCCTTGAGCGCCTTTTCCAAGGCCTCGCCTACCGCCTTGACCGCCTTGGCGCGGTCCCGGTGCGCGCCGCCCAGGGGCTCGGGAATAATGCCGTCGATGACGCCCAGTCCGAGCAGGTCCTCGGACGTCAGCTTCAAGGCCTCGGCCGCGGTTTCCGCCTTGTCCCCGTTGCGCCACAATATCGACGCGCAGCCTTCCGGCGAGATCACCGAATAGATGGCGTGCTCCATCATCAAGACCGTGTTGGCCGTGGCCAGCGCGATGGCCCCGCCCGAGCCGCCTTCGCCGATAACGGCGCTGACGAAGGGAACTTTAAGCGATAGGCAGACCTCGATGCTGCGCGCGATGGCCTCGGCCTGGCCGCGTTCCTCGGCATGGACGCCGGGATAGGCCCCGGGCGTATCGATAAGGGTGATGACCGGAAGATGGAACCGGTTGGCCAGTTCCATGAGGCGTTGGGCCTTGCGGTAGCCTTCCGGGCGCGCCATGCCGAAATTGTGGGCGACGCGGGCGTCGGTGTCGGACCCTTTTTCGTTGCCGATCAGGACGACGGATTGGCCCTTGAACCGGCCCAGGCCGCCGATTATGGCCTTGTCCTCGGCAAAGGCCCGATCCCCGGCGAGCGGCGTGAAGTCGTCGATCAGGGCCTCGATGTAATCGAGCGTATGGGGCCTGTCGGGATGGCGGGCGACCAGGGTCTTCTGCCAGGGCGAGAGCTTCGAATAGGTCTGGCGGAGCAATTTGTCCACCTTGGACTGAAGCTTGCCCACTTCGTCGGCGATGTTGATCTCGCCGCCGTCGACCAGATGGCGCAACTCTTCGATCTTGCCTTCGAGCTCGGCTATGGGTTTTTCGAAATCGAGGAAATTATGCATGTTTTCCTTCTATCACAGGAGACCCGGCAAACGAAGACAATTAGCCATATCCAAAGGCCTCAATAAAGGGCTCAAGCAGGCCCCGGATGGGGGCCAGATGCCTTTCATAACGCCGCCAGCGGTAGCGCGCCCGGCGGTAGACCGGCTCGACGACCTGATGGTAGCTGGGCGTCTTTATCCTTGCGCCCGTCCGGGCCCGGGCGGCGAAGTCGAGGACGCCGGGGTCCCAATCGAGGCCGAGGAATTCGACCACGGCCCGCGCCTCTCCCTCTACGTCGTCGACCAGGTCTTCGTAACGAACACTATGGACGCGCAGCCCCAGCAAGGAAACATAGCGCCGCCACAGGCCCATGACCTCGGCGTAGAGGACGCCCGTGTCGCCCAGGTCTAGGAAATTGGCCATGGGGTCGTTCAACTCGAAGGCCTGCATGAAGCAGCTCAGACAAACGTCTAAGGGATGGCGCAGGGCGAAGATGAAGGCGGCGTCCGGGAAGACCCGGTGGATCAAGCCCGCTTCGGCGACGTTCAGCGGCATCTTATCGACCGTGACGCCGCCATGCCGCCCGCCCGAGGCGTCTTCGGCGGCCTTGGAATAAACCCGGCGCAGACGCCCTATGGCCTCGGGCGCAAGGGAGGCGAGGACGCCGGGATAAGGACCAAGCGGGAGAAGTTCATCGCGCAGGGCCGAAACGGTCGCCGGTTCCTCCAGGGTGTCGATCCCGGAATGGGCGCGCAAGATCCGCTCAAGCAGCGTCGTGCCCGAGCGGGGAAACCCGACCAGGAAGACCGGGACGCCGCCCCCTTCCAAGGGCGGGGTCCAGGACCGCGTCCAATCCTCGGTGAAGGCGGCGTTCAAGGCGTCGATCTCCCGGCCATAGCGGGCCTTATCGACTCCTTCTGGCAGGTATTTTCGCTGCAAGTCGTTGGCCTTGAGGAATTGGCTAAACGCCGCCCCGGCGTCCCCGGCCCGGTCATGAAGATGGCCCAATTCGAAGCGGGCCCCCATCTCCATGACCGGAGCCGGGGAAGAGTCCAGGAGCCGTCGCAGCCGGGATGGGTCCGTCCCGCCTTCGCGGCGTTCCAGCTTCGCCATGGTCAGGTTCAGTATGGGATCGCCGGGGGTATGCGCGAGGCCCTTTTCGGCGGCCTCCCTCGCTTGTTCGAGGTGGTTTCTTCCCTCGAACAGCGCGGCCAGGTTGCCCAAGGCGGGCACATGGCCGGGATCGAGTTCGACGGCGCGCAGATACGCCGAAATAGCCTCGTCGTCGCGCCCCAGATCGCGCAGGGCGTTGCCCAGGTTGAAATGGGCGTCGGTGAAATCCGGGCGCAGGTCCGTGGCGCGCCCCAGGCGCCGTTCGGCCTCGGCCGGGCGGCCCATGGCCTGGTAAACGCTGCCTAGGTTGGCGTGATAGGCGGGCTCGAAGGGGTTAGCGGCCAAGGCCTTGGAAATAAGGGCTTCGGCCCGCCTCAAATCACCGGCCCCAAGCGCGATCAGGCCCAAAAGGTGGTTGGCGTCCCCATGGTTTGGCTCCCGGTCGAGGATTTGCCGGTAGCGGGCCTCGGCCTCGGCCAGGCGGCCCGCCTTGTGCAACTCGACCCCTTCGCCGAGAAGCCGTTCCACAGGCCCTAATCCTTGCCGAGTTCGGCGATTTCCTCGGCTTTCCCGACCAGGACCCGGGCCTGCTTGATGGAAGCGATGTCGATCAGGCGTCCGTCCAGGGCGACCGCTCCCTGGCCTTCCTTCTGGGCTTTCTCCATGGCGTCGAGGATGCGTTTGGCCTTTTTTACGTCGTCGCCGGACGGACTGAAGACATCGTTGGCCAGGGCGATCTGGCTCGGGTGGATGGCCCATTTGCCTTCACACCCCAAAACGGCGGCGCGCCCGGCCTGGGCCCGGAAACCATCGGCGTCGGAAAAATCGCCGAAGGGGCCGTCGATGGGGCGCAGGCCGTTGGCGCGCGCGGCGACGACCATGCGCGCGATGGGGTAATGCCACATGTCGCCCCAGTGAAAGGCCCTGTCCATGTCCTCCCATTTATCGGTGAGGACGCCGTAGTCGGGGTTGGGGCCGCCGATGTTGGTGGTCCGCGCCTTGGTCGAGGCGGCGTAGTCGGCGACCCCGAAGTGCAGGGATTCGTTGCGCCGGCTGGCGGCGGCGATTTCGCCCACGTTCTGCATGCCGAGCGCGGTTTCGATGATCATCTCAAAGCCGATGCGCTTGGCCGCGCCTTTCGCCGCCTCGATCTGGGTCACCAGCATGTCGAGCGCATAGATATCGGCCGCCGTGCCCGCCTTGGGGATCATCATAAGGTCCAGTTTATCGACCGCGTTTTCCAAAATATCGATCACGTCCCGGTACATATACGGCGTATCGAGCCCGTTGATGCGAAGCGAGACGGTTTTTTCCGACCAATCGAGGTCGTTAAGCGCCTCAATGATATTTTTCCGCGCCGTTTCCTTGTCCTTGGGCGCGACCGAGTCTTCCAGGTCGAGGAAGACCACGTCGGCCTTGCTAAGCGCCGCCTTCTCCAAAAAACGGGGGTTGGAGCCGGGCACGGCGAGTTCGGAACGGTTGAGCCGGGCCGGACGCTCTTCAACGAGGGTGAAACTCATGGGGTTCTCCTGGGTGTTTTTCTGGGATCAAGGACGTTTCAATGTCTACATTTGTCTACATATGCCCACGTTTGTCTACATTCCAGTCCACGGCGCCGGGAGGTTCTTACGGAAGGCTATCGGCTTATATACCTATTTTTAGGGAATTTATCAAGGCCGGACATTCGCCACGGCAACGGTGCGGCGGTCTTGTAAATCAACGCCGGGATGCTCATGTACCTCAATTGGTGGATGCGGGTTCGGGAGGAGAATTCGGCTTTGCTTTCATACAAAAACGCCAAATCATTATTAGCCCGGGATGGTGGTGAAGCGAACCGAAACAAACCCAACCTGACCCTGATCGTTTCGGGTACGGTCGGCTTGGTTCTTTTGTCCCTTCTCGCCGTCGCATTTGTATTCGTTACCTTCAACGAGCAAAAGAGGGTCAACAAGGGGATTCTCGACACGGCCGAACACACCCTTCTGTCCATCGAGGCCAGCCATACCCAGGCCATGCTCAACCGCGGCGATAGGGAAGACGACAACCCGGTGATCCGGGCCATGGACGGCACCTTGAGGCATATCTCGGAAACGCAGGAGAACCTCACCGCTTGGCTGGTCATGGGCCAGAAGGTTCTGGACTATCAGGCCGGCAGGGGAAACGAGGTCGAACCCCCCAAGGACGACGTGGACCTGGAAGCCCTGAAAACGGGCCGGACGGTCTCGCGTTTTGTCGAAGGCAAGGTTTTCAGGCTCACGCGTCCGGTCGTTCTCGGCCAGGGAAACGCCGGCCGGCCGGAATGCCTCGCCTGTCATGGGGCTCAGATGGGGCTTCGCGCGGGCGATGTGATCGGCGCGTTTTCCATCTCATACGACGCCGGCGGTCTCTATGCCGTCTTCTATGACTTCAGGTGGGAAACGGGGGCTCTGTTCCTTGTAATCCTGATATTCGTCTCGGCCGTGATCGCCTATTTGATCCATAGGTTCGTCGGCCGGCCGACACACGAAATCGCGGCGGCCATGCGCCAAATCGCCGATGGCCGGGAAGACGTTCAAATTCCGGCCTCGGCCGACAGCCGGGAACTGGCCGAAATCATCGCCGCGACGCAAGTGTTCAAGGAATACGCCTCATCGACTTACGAAGAATTGAGGTTTCAAAAACGCGCCCTGGATGAACACGACATCGTCAGCATCGCCGACGTCAAAGGCAACATCACCTATGTGAATGATAAGTTTTGTGAAATCAGCGGTTATTGCCAAGACGAGCTGCTGGGCAAAAATCACCGCATCCTGAAATCGGACGAGCATCCACGGGCGTTCTACAGGGATTTATGGCGGACCATCGCCAATGGAAAACCATGGCACGGGGAGATAAAGAATTTCAGGAAAAACGGCGGCTTTTATTGGGTCAAGGCGACGATCGTTCCTTTTCTGAACAAGGAAGGAAAGCCCATACGGTATGTCGCCATCCGGACCGACATCACCGAAAGCAAAAACGCCGAAACCACCTTGCGCGAAAGCAAGAGGGAACTGGAAGAACATGTCATAGAACTGGATTCTTCAAAGAGCCACTTGGAACGCCAAGCGGCCAAGCTGGTCGAACTGGCCGAAAACGAGGCGATGCTCGGCGAAAAGCTCAAATACGAATCCGACGTCAAGGACAGATTCTTTTCCATCATCTCCCATGATTTGAAAAGTCCCTTCACGTCCCTCCTCGGCATGACGCGGATCATGTCCAAGATGGGGGGGAAGTTGAGCAAGGACAAACTCATCGATTACTCAGCGAGCGTGAACGAGGCGGGGGAAAGGGTTTTCGAACTCCTGCAAAACCTCCTCGAATGGTCCCGCCTGCAAATGGAGGGGGGCGCGTTCGAGCCGAAGGTGATCGCGTTGCGCGAAGTCGCCCAGGAAAGCGTGGACATTCTAAAACCCATCGCCCTGGAAAAAGACATCCGGTTGACGAACAAGGTCAATACCGCGGCCGCCTTCGCCGACAGGGACATGACGCAGGCGGTCATTCGCAACCTGATCGCCAATTCCCTTAAATTCACCTCGCCGGGGGGATCGGTCGAGGTGTCGTCCCAAACGGAGGGGAATGGGGTCCGGGTCACGGTGACCGACACCGGCGCCGGCATGTCGGCGGACCAGGCCGAGAAGATATTTTCCCTGGATCAGAACACCTCGACGACGGGAACGGCCGGAGAAAAGGGAACGGGCCTTGGGCTTCCCCTCTGCAAGGACATGCTCGAGCGGAACGGGGGACGCATTTGGGTCGAAAGCAAGCCCGGAGAAGGATCCCGGTTTCACTTTACCCTGCCTTCCGGAGCCCGAGAGGAATAGCCCTTAGTTTTTTCCAGCTTTTCGCGCGGCGTGGATGCTGGCGAAGGTTTCCTTGGTTTTCCTGATCCCGGCGTGGACCTTGGCCGCGGTATTTTTCAAATTTTTTTAATATCGGCGAGCGGGTGGGCGGTGGCGACCAGGGCTTTCAAGCGCTCGTCGAGGACGTGGGTGTAGATCTGCGTCGTCGCGATATCGGCATGGCCGAGCATCTGCTGCAACGATCTCAGGTCGGCGCCATGGGCGAGCAGGTGGCTGGCGAAGGAATGGCGCAAAACATGGGGCGAAACGCGGGCCGGGTCGATGCCGGCCTCGGCCGCCAATTCCTTCAGAATCTGGGCGAAGCGGGCGCGGGTCAAATGCCCCTGCTTGGCGCGGGACGGAAACAGCCAGGGAGACTCCGAAGCGGTCCGTTTTTTTCCCGCGGGCAGGAAGGTCTGGCGGCTGTCGAGGTAGTCGGCGAGAGCCTCGACGGCCGGTTCGGTCATGGGCGCCAGGCGTTCCTTTCCCCCCTTGCCGCGCACAACCAGCATGTGCAGGTCGCGTCCGAACGCCGACAAGGGCAGGCCGACCAGTTCGGAAACCCGAAGGCCCGTGGCATAGAGGATTTCCATCAAGACGGTGATCCTCTTGCCGCTTGGGCCCGGCCTGGCGTGGGCGGCGGCCAACAGGACCTCGACCTCGTCCTCGCTCAGGTATTTGGGCAGGGAACGGCCAAGTTTTGGGCTATCCAAGCCTGCGCTCGGGTCGTCTGCCCTGAGCCCTTCGGAAAAAAGGAACCGGAAAAACTGGCGCAAGGCCGAAAGGCGCCGCGCGGTCGTTCCCGCGGCCATGCCCGCGCCGCTCAACCGGGCCAGGTATTTCCGGATGTGGTCGGGCCGGGCGTCCTCGGGCAGGCGTTTCCGGGCCGCCATGAAGGCGCTGAAATCGGCCAGGTCGCGGCCATAGGATTCGATGGTGTTGCGCGCCGCGCCGCGCTCGGCGGCAAGCATTTCGAGGAAGGTTTCCACGCGCCGGGACGGCGCTTTGCCGGGCGCCTCGCCCCGGCCACGCCCTTTCATAGCCCCGCGGCGACCGCCGCCTCGAGGGCCAGGGCGCGCGATTCCTTTTTAAATCCAGCCCCCGACAGGCTGCGTAAGACCCGCCTGAGAACGACCGGATCGGCCCGGCCCGGTCCGCCCTCGCCCAGGGCCAACAAGGCCAGCAGGACCGTTTCGGCCCGGCGCGAAGGCCGCGCCCCTTCGGCGGTTTCGCCTTGCCCCGACGACATCTTCGCGGCGTCTTCCAAGCGCCGCCATAAAACCGGGTGGGGCATGGCCAGCGTAATCCTCTCGGGGCCGCCGATAAGAACATCCCAAGCCACCCCCGGAACAGGTTCGCCTATGGCTTCGAACAAGCTATAGAGAAGCGCCGCCCGGTCGCGCGCCCCTTCGAGCTTGCGCGCCGCCTCCCACCACCGCGCGAGGCCATCGCCTTCCCCGCCGCCCATGTCGAGCCCCGCCAGCCGGGAAATGGGATAGAGGGCCGAAATCTTGTCTTTGACGTCCTCGTTGAACAAAGAGGTGGCGCGCATGATGACCAACCATTCGCCCGCCGCTTTCAGATCGCCAGCGATCAGGAAGGCCCGGATCGCCTCGGGCGCGAACCAGACCAGATCGGCCGTCGGCGGGATGCTTTTAAGCACCGGCATGAAAACGCTGACGGTGGCGGGATAACGCCCCCCCTCGCGGGCCAGGGACAGGGCCCGGGCCACGGCCTCGGCCTGGGCCGTCGGAATGGTTTGGACCAAGGAGGTCCGGTAGAGCAGCGCCCGGCTCAACGGCCCGCTTTCGGCTTCGGCCTTGGACAGGGGGTTGGCCAGGTCTTCCTCGGAGAAGGAAACGCTGGTGTAAAGCTGGCGCAGGGCGTCGACGGGAAAAGCGCCCGCCTGCTCGGCCCGCTCGGCGGCTTCGAGCCTGATTTCGACCGGCGCGTTCGGGTTGACCGCGATGGTCCTGAGCAGGCCCAGGTTGTCGGTCGATACCACGTCGGCGGGAAGTTGAGCCCGCGCCACGCGGGCGACGGCCAGATGGAGCGGCGTCGGGTTGGCCAGGCTTTCGATGACGGCGATCTTGCCCGTGGCCAAGGATTCGATAAGGGTGAAAAAGACCTCGTCCGTATCGCCCAGTTCGCGAAGCAGGGACACGCCGAGGGCGGCCTTGCCGTTTTCCCCGGCCAGGGCCTGACAGAAAATGAAGGCCTTCTGCCAGTACGGGCTGTCGTTACGACCGATCTGACCGGCGGCGAGCGCGCAGGCGCGCGCGTTATCGTTGGCCAGGAATCGGGCGTCGGCCTCGATCCGGATCAGTTTCACCATCTCGGAACGTCCGGGAACGGCTTCGAGCAGGCGGTTAACCCCGTCGAGGTCGCCCATGTCCGACAACAATTGCGCCCTGAGCCCGATCAGGCCGCCTTCGCTTTTTTCCGGCGAGGCGGCCGCGCCCTCGGGAACCGCCGCGATGGTCAGCAAAAGCCTGTGCATCAGGTCACGCATGGCGGGCGAGGCCGAATTGACCGGCAAGCGGGAAAGGAGGACATCGACGACCCCGCGCGGGGTTCCGTTCCACATATCGATGCCGAAGCCGCCCTCGCCGTCTCCGAGGACGCCCGCGGTATCGGGATCTATGGTCTTGAGTGAGTCTGTTTGAACGGCGGTTTCCCCGGCAGACCCCGCAACGGGCAGTTCTTCGGCGCTGAAACGACGCGGCGCCGGGTTGGCTCGGCCCGAATTGGGCGGCTCTTCCCGGGGCGGGGCGGGGTCCTGTTGAAGGCGCGTGGGCGGGGTCAGCATTTTCGGCGGGGCTAGGCGGATGGGCCCCAGGGGGGCCTCGCCCACCGGCGGCGCATCCTGCGCGCCCACCGCTGAAGAAGCGAGGACGGCGTAAGCGACGGCCAGAACCAAGGCGGCGCGGAAGGTTGCCGCCACGGCGGCCGGGTTAGCGCTGGAATCGGGCATCGGGAACGACGACTTCGATATCGGCGACCGGGGCGGGTATATCCCAGGTGGCAAGGAATGCAGCCCCACCGGCAACGAGTCCGAACAGGACCAGAAGGATGAATTTTGTTAACCGTTTCATGAAAATCCTTGTCGAAAATTAAAGCCGTTATAGCCGAAACCGTTTTGAAGGCAACCACCCTCGTGCAAGAATAAGGTGTTAAGCCGGGGACATTAAGATATTCCTTAAATCACCGCCTGTTTTTTTACCGGGACTCCCCTGGTATTCCCCTTGGACTTTACGCTAGATCGGGACTATGGCAATTTTTCGGCAGAAATTTTTCGGCGGCGACAAAAGAATGCCCCCAACTGGGCCACCCCGGCCCCGCGAGCCAATGCGAGCGAGCCAAGGGCGCGAACGCGCCCGCCCGGCGCTTGAGGGGCAATCTTAAATCATGAATTTTCCTTACGCGATAGACAAACCGATCGTCATGGTCGGCCTCATGGGGGCGGGAAAAAGCAGCATCGGGCGCAGGTTGGCCGCTTTCCTCGGCATCCCTTTTACCGACGCCGACGAAGAAATCGTCAAGGCCGCCGGGTGCTCCATCGAGGACATCTTCAAGACTTACGGGGAAGAGTCCTTCCGCGACTGCGAACGCCGGGTCATCGGCCGCCTCATGGAAGAAGGCCCCCGGGTGCTGGCCACCGGCGGCGGCGCTTTCGTCGATCCCGAAACCCGCGCCAAAATCAAAAAAGACGCGGTCTCCCTTTGGCTTCGGGCCGATCTCGATGTCCTGGTCGAGCGCACGGGCCGGCGCGGGGGACGCCCCTTGTTGAAAAACGGAGATTCGCGGGCCATCCTCGCCGAACTGATGGAAAAACGGTATCCGGTCTACGCCGAAGCCGATATCGTCGTCGAAAGCCGCGACGAGCCCCATGAGGTCACGGTCGGAAACGCCGCCAGGGCCCTCGAGGCCGTTTTTCAAAAACATTTGAGCGAAACGCACGCATGAACGAGCCGGAGAACACGTCCATACTGAGGGTGGAGCTGGGAGAGCGCGGCTACGACATCCTCATCGGCGAGGGATTGCTGGCCGAGGCGGGACGCTTGATGAAGCCGGTCCTGGCCCAGCCCCGCGTCGTCGTCGTCACCGATGAGGTCGTCGCGCCGCTGTACCTCGACACCCTTTGCGGCGCGCTCGGCGATGAAGGGATCGATCATGGCGAAATTATCCTTCCCGCGGGCGAAGCCACCAAGGATTTCGACCATTTCCGGAAACTGACCGAAGGGCTGCTCGAATCTAAAGCCGAACGGGACACGACCCTGATCGCGCTCGGCGGCGGGGTCGTCGGCGACATCACCGGTTTCGCCGCCGCGGTGACCCTGCGCGGATTGCCGTTTATACAAATCCCGACCACCTTGCTGGCCCAGGTGGACAGTTCGGTCGGCGGCAAAACAGGCATCAACTCGTCTTTCGGCAAGAACCTGATCGGCGCTTTTCATCAACCGCGCCTGGTCCTGGCGGACCTGGCGACCCTCGACACCCTGGCCCGGCGCGAGCTGTTGGCCGGTTACGCCGAAGTGGTTAAATACGGCCTGATCGACCGGTCCGACTTTTTTTCCTGGCTTGAAAAAAATGGTTCGCGCCTGCTCGACGGAGACAGTCGATGCCGCCGCCACGCGGTGCTGACAAGTTGCGACGCCAAGGCGGCCATCGTGGCCGCCGACGAACGCGAAGCGGGGCGGCGCGCCCTGCTCAACCTGGGCCACACCTTCGGCCACGCCTTCGAGGCCGAGACCGGCTACGGGGGCGAACTGGCCCACGGCGAAGCCGTCGCCATCGGCATGGTCATGGCCTTCGACCTGTCGGTCCGCCTCGGCCTCTGCCCGGAAAAAGACGCGGGCCGGGTCCGCTCCCATCTGGCCGCCGTCGGCCTGCCGACGGATCTTTCCGCCCTTAAAACGCCGTCGTGGACGCCCCAAGGGCTCCTCGCCCACATGGCGAGGGATAAAAAGGTCAAGGACGGGGCCATGACGTTCATCCTCGCCCACGGCATCGGGCGTGCGTTCATCACCCGCGAGGCGCCGGAGGAAGACGTCCGCAGGCTTCTTCAAGCGGCCCTTTCCAAGACCTGACAAGGACTAAGCCCATGCTGGTATCCTTGAGCATCATTTTCATTCTGTTGATCCTGTCCGCCTTCTTCTCGGGCTCGGAGACGGCCCTGACCGCCGCCTCGCGCCCGCTGATGCACGAAATGGAAAGGAACGGCAACCGGCGCGCCGCGCTGATTAATCACCTGTCGGAAAATCGCGAACGCCTGATCGGCGCGATCCTGCTCGGCAACAACCTGGTCAACATCATGGCCTCGGCCATGGCGACCGGCCTGTTGATTGTGTTTTTCGGCGACGCGGGCGTCCTTTACGCCACCATCGCCATGACTTTTCTTATTCTGATTTTCGCCGAAATCCTTCCAAAAACCTACGCCATCCGCAACGCCGACCGGACGGCCCTGGCCATCGCGCCCGTCATCAACGTGGTCGTCGTCGTGCTCGCCCCCGTGACCCTGGGGATCCATTACATCATCCGCGCCGTCTTTAAGATTTTCGGATTCGGCCGCCACGGAAAGACCGCCCTGACATCGACCGCCGAGGAACTTCGCGGGGCCATCGACCTTCATAATGATGCGGGCCCCGCCGCCAAACACGAACGGGCCATGTTGCGCAGCATTCTCGATCTGGCCGAGGTTCAAGTCGGCGAAATCATGATCCACCGCAAGTCCGTCGCCATGATCGACGTCACCCTATCGGCCGAAGAGGTGACGACCGAGGTCCTGGCCAGCCCTTACACCCGAATTCCCCTTTGGCGCGGGGAACCGGAAAACATCGTCGGCGTGCTCCACGCCAAAGCCCTGCTCCGCGCGGTCAGGGCGCAAGACGGCCAAGACGGCAAGGAGGGGGCGGGGCCCGACGTCCTGACCTTGGCCGCGAAGCCTTGGTTCATTCCGGAATCCACGTCTCTTTTGGATCAACTCCACGCCTTTCGCGCCCGCCATGAACATTTCGCCCTGGTGATCGACGAGTACGGAAGCTTCCAGGGCATCGTCACCCTGGAAGACATTCTGGAAGAAATCGTCGGGGAAATTTCGGACGAACACGACATCGACGCCTCCGGGGTGAGTCCACAACCCGATGGGAGCTATCTGGTCAGGGGCGACATCACCATCCGCGACCTCAACCGCCAGTTCGACTGGTCCCTGCCCGACGAGGAGGCCGCCACCCTGGCGGGCCTGGTTCTCCATGAATCGCGAAGAATACCGGAAACGGGCCAGGTTTTCCTGTTCCACGGGTTCCGTTTCGAAATCCTGCGCCGCCATAAGCATCAGATCACCTTGATCGGGCTTACGCCTCCCAAGGACGAGGCCTGATCGACGGCGAGCGGAATCAAGGAGACCGCCATGCACCGCACCATTATCCCCGGCATCGTCCGAGAGCAGGACGTTTGCACCATGCTGGCCTCTGAAACCGCCGTCCAGGCCGCCAAAAAGATGACGGCCAGGAACATCGCGGCGATCATCATCGTCGATGACGAAGGCAAGCCGACGGGCATCGTCACCGAACGGGATCTGACCTGCCGGGTTTTAGCCAAGGAACTGGACGCGGCCAAGGTCCGCTTAGAGGACATCATGACCGAAAATCCCGACACCCTCGCGCCGAAGGACACCGCCGGGGACGCCCTGGAACTCATGCTAATCCGCCGCTATAGGCATTTACCGGTGGTCGAAGCCGGGCGCGTTCTCGCCGTGGTCTCCATCCGCGACCTTTTTACCGCCGTCGAAAACGGCCTGGAAAAAAACATCCGGCAAACCGAAGCTTATGTCTTCGGCGGCCGCCCCGACAAATACCCCTGAAAAGCGGGGCTTCAAATAAACAAACTTTTAGG
>VAPH01020330.1_pt1 | contig 13412 bp, 9 predicted proteins | sample 3393861 | NCBI WGS metagenome assembly VAPH01 (sample SAMN08290439, study PRJNA428436) | hydrothermal vent metagenome | isolation source: Deep-sea hydrothermal vent chimney | place: Atlantic Ocean: South-mid Altantic Ridge | reverse complement strand
GAGACGTAATTTTAGACCCTTTTTTAGGAAGTGGAACAACTTCTATCTCAGCATTAAAAAATGAACGAAATTATATTGGCTACGATGTTAATCAAGAATATATAAATTTGGCAAACAAGAAACTATCTGATATCAAAAATCAATTCACACTTTTTAACGGAGTATAACATTGAAGCTTTTATGAATTTTTTTTAAAAAAATTACTGCAAATCTAATTCTTATTTAGCCTATGTCTTTTTCTGCTGTTTTGCTATCTTTGCCCAAGTATCCCTTAAAGGAACCGTTCTATTAAATACTAATTTTTTACTACTTGAATCTTTGCTGTCCACACAAAAATAGCCCCTTCTTTCAAACTGAACTTTATCCAATGGTTTTGCATCTTTTAACCATGGTTCTACTTTGCAGTTGGTTAAAACTTTTAAAGAATCCGGGTTAAGAAAATCTGTAAAATCTTTTTCTTTATCTTTTGTCGGTTCTTCCACTGTAAACAAACGGTCATACAATCTCACTTCTGCATCGATTGAATTTTTTGCGGAAACCCAATGTATTGTTCCTTTTACTTTTCTGCTGCTTTGAGGCATACCGCTTTTCGTTTCAGGATCATAAGTACAGTGTATTTCTTTTACCTCGCCGGTATGTTCATCCTTTATTACACTTACACATTTTATTATGAATGCATAACGAAGTCTTACTTCATTATTAGGCGATAGGCGGAAGAATTTTCTCGGAGGGTCTTCCATAAAATCTTCTCTCTCAATATAAATTTCTTTAGAAAAAGTAATTTTACGTTTGCCCATGCTTTCGTCTTCAGGGTTATTTACCGCATCAAGTTCTTCCGATTGATCTTCAGGGTAATTATCAAATATTACTTTTACAGGGTTCAAAACCGACATTACTCTTTGAGATTTTTTATTCAAGTCTTCCCTTATACTGTGTTCGAGTAAAGCTATGTCGATTATACTTTCGCGTTTTGCAACTCCGGCTTTTTCAACAAAATTCTTAATTGCTTCCGGTGTATAACCGCGTCTTCTAAAACCTGAAAGAGTAGGCATCCTCGGATCATCCCATCCCGAAACAATATTATTTTCGACAAGAGTTAAAAGTTTCCTTTTACTCATTACAGTATAATTTATATTTAATCTTGCAAACTCTATTTGCTGTGGATGGTTGGGTACACTAAGGTTATCCAAGAACCAATCATAAAGAGGTCTGTGATTTTCAAATTCTAATGTGCAAATAGAATGTGTTATTCCTTCTAAAGCATCTGATTGTCCGTGGGCAAAATCGTACATGGGATAAATACACCAAGTATCTCCTGTTCTGTGGTGATGTGCTTTTCTTATTCTGTAAATAGCCGGATCACGCAAATTCATATTTGGAGATGCCATATCAATTTTTGCTCTGAGTAAATGTTCACTTTCTTCAAATTCACCCGCACGCATTCTTTCAAAAAGATTTAAATTTTCTTCTACGGTTCTGTTTCTGTACGGGCTTTCTTTACCGGGTTCTGTTGGAATTCCCCTGTATTCTTTTATTTCTTCGGGAGTCAAACTGTCAACGTAAGCCTTGCCATTTTTTATTAGTTCAACTGCGTAATTATAAAGTTGTTCAAAATAATCGGATGCATAATACAACCTGTCATCCCAATCATAGCCGAGCCATTTAATATCCTCCATAATTGAATCGACATATTCCACGTCTTCTTTTTCAGGATTGGTATCGTCAAATCTTAAGTTGCACATTCCGTTAAACTCCTCCGCTAATCCAAAGTTTAACCAGATTGCCTGTGCATGACCAATATGCAGATAACCGTTTGGTTCGGGAGGGAAACGAGTATGTACTCTTCCCTTATTTTTATTCTCTTTTAAATCTTCTCTTATCTTCTGCCTGATAAAATCATTATGCTGATTTTTTTCTTCCGTGTTTTCCATAGTTTGTTTTAATTATTTAATTTGTTCTAAAGCTTTGTCTATTCTTTTTAGTGATTCTTCTTTACCGAGAATAAAAATTAAGTCAAAAATACCGGGACCAATCCCCACACCGGATAAAGCAAGTCGGAGCGGGTGTATTAATTTTCCCAACCCGATTTCTTTTTCTTCGCAGAAATTTTTCAAAGTTTTTTCATAATCCTCTTTTGTAGGATTAACAAGTTGTTCAATCCTTTGTGAAAATATTTTTAATAAATCATGACTGTCTTCTTTCCATCTTTTCTTAACAACTTTTTCATCATATTCGGTTGGCGGCTCAAAAAAGTATGGACACTTTTCAATATATTCTTTAACGAAAGAAACCCGCTCTTTCATAGCTTCAATTATTAGAAGCAGGTATTCATCGGTACATTCAAAACTTGAGTATTTGGATTTTGAAATTTCATTTTTTAACATAATAAGAATTTCACCGTTAGGCGTATTTCTTAAATGTTCAGCGTTAAGCCAATCTAATTTTTCCAGGTTAAAAACCGCTCCGGCTTTGTTTACTCTTTCAAGACTAAAGGCATTTATCAATTCATCCATTGTATAAAATTCTTTATCGTCCCCGGCATTCCAACCAAGTAGAGCAATAAAATTGATAAGTGCACCTTTTAAGTATCCTTTCCCCATATAATCTTCTACGGCAACGTCGCCCTGTCTTTTGCTTAGTTTGGATTTATCCGGGTTTAGAAGAAGAGGGAGGTGTGCGAATAGTGGTCTTTCCCAATTGAAATAATCATAAAGCAGTACGTGTTTTGGCGTTGATGATATCCATTCTTCACCTCGAATTACATGCGATATTTTCATTAAGTGGTCGTCCACAACATTTGCAAAATGATAAGTAGGAAAGCCGTCGCTTTTTATAAGCACTTGATCGTCAATAATACCGGTATTAAACGTAACTTCTCCGCGAATAATATCATTGAAAGATATCTCATTATTAGGTTCAATATTCAGTCTTATTACATAAGGAGTATTGTCATTTAACTTTTGGTCGATTTCTTCCTTCGATAAACTAAGGCAATGTTTATCGTATTTGGTTTGAAGACCTTCTTCTTTTTGTCTTTTTCTTAATTCCGTTAATCTTTCTTGTGTACAAAAACAATAATAAGCTTTTTTATTATCGATCAATTTTTTGATGTGCTCGTTATAAATATCAAGTCTTTCGGATTGTAGATAAGGACCATAATCGCCCCCGCTTTTTGGACCCTCATCTGCTTGCAGCCCTGCCCAATTTAATGTTGAGATTAAATTGTCAACGGCACCTTCAACATACCTGTTTCTATCTGTGTCTTCAATTCTTAGTATAAATTTACCCTTTTGATTTTTTGCAAAAAGATAATTGTACAAAGCAGTTCTTAATCCGCCGATGTGTAAATATCCAGTAGGGCTTGGAGCAAATCTTACTCTTATTTCTTTATTGTTCATTAGAAAATAGAAAAGGAAATAATTAATAAAATAGAATTAAAGAATCAAAAATAATGATTTTTTAGGAAGCAATGAAGTGGTTTTCTACTGTAGTTATAATATCTAAAATAGAAGTAGTTTATTTAGCAGTTACTTTTTCTTCAGTATAATATTTTACTTTTTCAATAAACTCGTTGCTGTCTATCGGTTTTGGAATATAGTCAGTTGCTCCGGCATCAAGACATTTTTCTCTGTCACCTTTCATTGCAAATGCGGTTAAAGCAATAATGGGAGTATCTTTATATTCAGGCATTTCTCTAATTCTTTGAGTTGCCTCAAAGCCATTCATTACAGGCATCTGCATATCCATTAAGATGAGGTCAAATTTTTGTTTTTTAACTTCATCAACTGCTTCGGCACCATTCTCAACAACTACAATAGATTCGTAATCATTTTTCTTGAGCAGACGGGTTACAATAATCTGTGAATGTTTGTAATCTTCTACTAATAAAATTTTTGTTGAATCCGAATCTGCAATTACTTCTTCTTTCGGAGGCGGTTCATCGTAACTGTTTATCATTGCCGTAATTGTTTCGGATAGGTCTTCAATATTAGTGCTTGTTTTATTTAACAGGTCGGCAAACATACCGTCAATTTTTTTCAAATCATCCTGGTAGTTTTCTTTACCGGTATAAATAACGATAGGCAACTTTGTAAATTTAGGATTAGTTTTAATTTTCTTTATCAAATCAAAACCGTTAACTTCCGGCATATCAAGGTCAATTATTGCCAAGTCCAAATCAATATTTTCAATCATTCCCATAACTTTTGATGAATGAGATTCGGCAATAGCATTGTACCCGGCTTGTTCAATGGCACCTTTTATTAAATTTAAAGTAGGTTCATCGTCATCAACAATTAATATGTTTGAGTCTTTTTTAAGTTTGTAGCTTGTTAAAACTTCAACCAAATAATTATACTTGATTGGCTTAACAAAATATTCAACAGCACCCATTAAAAATGCTTTTTGCTGTTCGGCTTCCACTGAACAAACAATAACAGGCGTATTTTTTGCGTTTTTATGTGCCCTAATTGTTTTCAATAATTCAAACCCATTTGCGTCGGGAAGAACAATATCCATCAGAACGGCAAGAAAAACTTCTTTTTCTATTTCGTTTAAAGCTTGCTTTGCCGAGTTAACAATTACAGGTTCATAACCCCATTTATTTAAATAATTACTGAGAAGTTTTGAGTTCGCATAATCGTCTTCAATTACAAGTATCCTGTTTTTCTTTCCGGCTTTCGGCAAGACACTAATTTTAGATTCGATAGATGATAAAGCATCTACTGAAAGACTGAATTCATAAGTGGTGCCTTTACCAACAGAACTGGTTACGTTTAATTCACCACCCAATAATTGTGTTAATTTTTTAGCAAGGAGTAAACTTAAACCTGTAGCGTTGCCAACTTCCTTATTACTCAACTCGGATAGTATAAAAGGTTCAAATATTTTTTTAAGATTATTTGTTGTAATTCCCGGACTTGTATCTGCTATCTTAAAATCGAGAATACTTCCTTTTTTAAATGAAACACTTACTGAAATATTTCCCTTTTCCATCTGCCTGAGAGAATAAGTTAACAAAGAAGAAAAAATAAAACGAACTTTGTCGGCACTAATATTTAATGGTGATGTTAAACTATCATCAAAATTTGTAATAATTTCAATACCGTTCTCTTTTGTAAAATCAGAATATTGGCTGATGGATTCGTTAACAAGTTTTTTAATATCTGTAGCTTCGGTAGCTGTTCTTATTTGCCCGCGTTCAAGTTTAGCGAGGTCAATTAAATCATTTATCAAGCAATGAAGTTTGTTAGCACTAAGTTTTAATGTGTTTAAATATTCTTTCTGTGAGTCTGTTAATTTTTCTTCTGCTAAAAGTGAAGCAAAACCCATAATACTGTTTGTGGGTGTTCGTAACTCGTGAGTTATGTTAGTTATGGTTTCACTTATTGAATAATCTGCCGAAGAATCTTGTCCGTTCCAAATTTGAAGATAATTTTTAAGAGTCTTCCCGATTAGTTCAATATTGTCTTTATCGGCATTTGTAAATTCAGTTTTCTTTGCAATTTTAAAAAAGAATTTTTCATTATTATTGACTCTAATAAATAAGCAGCCTTCATAAATAACAAAATCAGATGCTTTAATTTCGCAGTTGGCTTTGTTATTAAAAACTATAGGAGCAGCATCATCTTTTAATGTATCAAGGATAGAACATGAATATTTACTGTTCAACGAATATGATTTTTTCGCTTTTGCAGATTTTCCTAAAAGTATAAGATCGTTGTCTTTATCTACTTTGAATAAAAGAGCGGATTCAAATTCAAATTCAATAATTAAAAATTCACATAATTTACTGGGAAAATCTAATGTTGAGGAAATGGATAACGTTAGGATATCGTTGTATTTGTCAAATGATTCGACTTTTGAACTTTGCATTCTTTTTTAATTTATTGTAGAAAATGTTATAGTGTAAATATAATATATACTTTATAAAACAAAAACATCTTAGTCATATTTATAAAATTAAATCTAATTGCAAAGAAAGCCGATTATCAACGTTATTGTAAAGCAAAGATTCGCCTGAACTTAACTGTTTTTCATCGGGTTTATACGTCTCAGCATATTTTAGTGATATTCTTAAAAAATTTGTTAACCTGTAATTACCTACAATATACCACCTTATACCCTTTCCGCTTAAACCAACATTTGACAGTATGCCTTGCAGATCATATTCATATTCATAAAGTGAAGAATTAAATGAAGCTGAATTAAAAAGTATAATTCTTGAAGTGATAGTTAAATTTCTGAAAGGTTTAATTCTAATATCTTGAAAAATAAGATAGCCGAATTCATTTACACCCAATTCAGATATTTTATAATTTGATATTTCCAATCTACTTCTCAATCTTAATGTTGATGATGCTTTGTAAATAAACTCACCCCGCAGATTTTGTCTTTTGCGGTCGACTATTTGTAAAGTACCGTTTATCTTCTCAGTGATTTCTTTATTTTCAATTTTATATCTTACAACCGTCTCAATTTTTCTCGATGGTTTTGACTTTAAATTTATTAAAAACTCATTGCCCTGAGTGGATACCGGGTTTGAAAAAGTAGAGAAAGGAAATTTAAATTGATCATAATAAACATCAATTAAACCGATTGGTGAATTCCACTTAATCCCGTTATAAATTCCAAATTCATTTGAAACTTTTCCCGGTTTTTCTCCAAAACTAAATCCGTGAATATTTGTAAAATTTCTTGGATAATTTCTGACCGAAGTTACCCACTTAAAATTTCTACTGATTGAAAATTGCATATTTGTTATTGACGCAACCGAAGTACCGTTATAGGCTGTCTCGCCGAAGACATTAATTTTATTAAAGAATATATCATAATAAAAAGAATAATAATTAAAATTATTGCCGTTTAAATCAAAAGTTGAAGAGGACACAAACGGATTACTAAAATTTGTATTGTAATATAAAATACCTGCATTAATTGATTCATTATTTATGTAGTCTAATCTAATTCCTTTAAATTTTTCTTTGGCTGATTTTCTTTTTCTTATTTCCGTAGTAGTTCTATGTAACCCGTCAATAGGCGCAGAAATAATTTCGCTTGTAACAGGGTCTATATTGGCATCAAACAAATTACTTGAATGAAATACTGATAATCTGTAAGAACTAAATTTTATTGTTGCGGCTGTTCCTCTAAAAAAATTATTTTCATTTGTACTTTTATAAGGTGTAATATTTCTGTTTTTCTTTTTTACAGGATAAATTGCATCTGCACCTTTTACAAATCCATACGGACTCCAAAGAGCAAGCCCCTGTCCGAATTCTAAAGTGTAGTCGCCGACTATCATTTTTTTTAAGTGGCCGTAATCTCTAACCTGAATAAAGAAAGTATTAAGATCGTTAATTGATTTTTCACCAGGGTCTTTTTCAGTTAATATACCTACACTATAATTTCGGTAAGAGATCAAAAAACGATTGTAAATTTTTTGTTTTGAACCGGGAAATTTTCCATCAATAAAACCTTTACGAGTTTGCAAATCATTTATTATTCTGCTTCTTAATATTAATTGAGATTTATAAAACGGTTCGGCAATTTCTTCCTTTTTTATTGTTTGTCTTTTTTTTCCTTTAACTGTAACAAAAGGGTATATCTTTTTTTTCTGTTTATTTGTCAGGGATTTTATTAAAAATAAATCTTCTTTATAATTAAATTTTCCAACGTTATTTCTGTATTCTATAATTGCTTTGGCAGTTAAGAAATCAATCGTCGGTATTCGCTGAAAGTCTGTAATATCAGCTTTATTTAAATCTACGGGATTATTAATTAAATCTTCAATTTTATTATAGAGGTCTGAATTATCAACTTCTGTTGAGGGTTCCTGTAAAAGTTCATCAATGATTTCTTGTACATTAACTTGCAGTGAATCTGTTTGAGAGAATAAATGATTCTGAAAGAATATTATAACAAAAGAAAGTAAAAATATTTTGCAAGGAATTATTTTCATCAGTAATTGTTATTAATTATCTTTTGCCTAAATCTACTGTAACACCAAATTGATGGGTTAGACCTAAATCCTGGTGAGTAAAAATAGAATATCCTAAATTGAAAGAAGAATAATGTATACCAATCCCTGCCGAATAACGCGACGGCTCATTAGAGAAACCGGTTCTTAAAGAAATGTATTTTATTAATTTATAATCAATACCGAAGTGAAAATTTGGGTTGTACTTTATATCTTTTTCAATTGCCAGATTAATAGATAGATTATTTATAAAATCATAACTGAACCCTGTCCTTATTATTACAGGTATTTGATTTTCTGTATTTTTGTAAGAAGCACGATTTAAATTTTGGAAAGAAAATCCCCATCTAACTTTTTTTGAAAGATAAGCAAGAGCACCCAGGCTAAAGAAGAAAGTATTGGAATTACCATAATTTAGTATTGAAACTGTCTGATAATTTAAGGTTAACCCAAAATAAAATTTATTTAAATATTTGTAAGAAAATCCTAAAACAAATCTGCTTTCACGAAAAAGTTTAAACCCGTATGTCATACCCCCAACACTAATAGCTCCAAACTTAAAGGGTTCTGTATATGCAAAATATCCGTTAGCTAACTCTTTTAGTCCGAATGGAGAAGGGGAATAATAGATACCGACGCTTCTTTGTTTTAATTGTGCTAAACCGGCAGGATTGTTATAAAGAGCAAAAACATCATTACTCAGTGCAACATCCGAATTTGATATTCCGGTTTCTTTTGCCCCCGGGAGAATTTGAGTGTAATATTTAGAAGCAAAAATTAAAATTGAGAGAAAAATTAAAATAATATTTTTCATCCAAATATAATTTTTATTGAACACTTATCACTAAATTCATATATTATATTATTAATTACAACAAAATTTTATAAAAATATGAAATATTTATTTTTTCTTCTTTTTTTATTCCCAACAATTTTAAATGCTCAGGAACTAAATTGTAAAGTAAGAGTAAATGTTGAAAATTTAGAAACGTACTACAGAGATCTTCTTAGTGATTTTGCAAACAGCGTTGAAGATTATATGAACAAAACTAAATTTTATGACGGTGAGTGGGAAGGTAACAAAATTGAATGTTCAATGGATGTTTTCTTTCTCTCTGCTTCAAATGATGTGAATTATACTGCACAAGTGGTAGTAACAAGTCAGCGAGAAATTTATAATTCTTCAAATTCAACAAGAATGTTAACCGTAAGTGATAATTCTTGGAGTTTTAAATATCAACAAGATCAGGCATTTTATCAAAACCAAACTGCTTTTGATCCGTTAACAAGTTTTATGGATTTTTACGCTTACGTAATTATCGGCTTTGACCTTGACTCCTATATGGAATTAGGCGGAACACCGTATTTTAATAAAGCTATGAATATAGTAAATTTTGCTTCATCGAGCGGAGCTTCCGGAAGCTGGTCAAATACTTCAGGTACATACAGCAGAAGAAAATTAGTTCAAGAATTATTAGATGAGAGATACAGACCTTTTAGAGAAGGCTTTTATGATTATTTTTATGGGATTGATATTTATAGTCAAAATAAAAAAGTTGCACAAAAAGAAATAATTAATTTTGTAAATAAGGTAGCATCTATTAAGGATAAAATTAATCCAAGAAGTGTGCTGTTGAAAACTTTTTTTGATGCAAAATACAGCGAGATAATTGAAAAATTAAAAGGGTATAAAAATGAAAAGGGGATTCTCTTAAAGTTAATGAAAATAGATCCTCCGCACGCAGCAAAATATGAAGCAGCTATTTAACTTTAATTCTTAAATATCTATATCATATATTCTATAACGTTTATATATTTCACCGTTCATAACCCTGGCTCCTCTGTTCATCATTTCGTTGTCTTCTAAAATCCAGCTTGCTTCACCTAAATCGATACCGATTTTATGGGCACGCATAAGAATGTCCCAATAAAACACAGCATCAAGTCCTCTCTTTTGATATTCAGGAATAATTCCAAGTGTTAGAACTCTTGACCACTTTATATTTTTTTTCTCTGTAAAGAGTTTGAGAAATCCAAAGGGAAAAAGTCTTCCGTTCATTTTCTTTAACACATAATTATAATCTAACATTACTAATGCAAAGCCGACCAAATTATTATCAATTTCACCAAACAAAACTAATGAAGGTTCAACAAGTGGTTTTAATTCTTTAGCAATATTATCAATTTCTTTTTCAGTCATTGGAATAAAACCCCAATTTGGAGCCCACGCTTTATTATAAATAAATTTTACTTTCTCTAATTCCGATTTAAAATTTTTGAGATCAATTTGTGTTATTTTTATGCCCGAACGTTTCTTGGCTATTTCAGCGACTCTTTTTAGCTTACCGGAAGATGCTACTTTTTCGTGTTCTAATTTATAAGCATACAAATCTTTTGCTTTTTTAAAACCGTAATTATCGCAAAGGGTTAAATAATATTCCGGATTATAAGGCATCATTATCCTTGGGGAATCATCAAAACCCTCTAACAGCATTCCGTATTCATCATTACTTGAAGGATTAGCAGGCCCACGCATTGTTTCCAATCCTTTTTCTTTTAACCATTTTTTCGCAGTATCAAACAAAGCATTTGCTACTTGCTGATCATTAATACACTCAAAAAAACCGAAGAAGCCAATGTTCTCATTGTGGTGTTCATTATGCAGATCATTCTTAATGGCTGCTATTCTTCCGACGATTTTTCCATCGTTAAATGCTAAAAAATATTCGGCTTCGGCGTTCTCAAAAAATGGATTCTTATTCTTATCTAATACTTTTTTTCTGTCCATTATTAAAGGCGGAACCCAATTTTGATTTCCCTTATAAACCTTCCAAGGGAATTTTATAAATTTCATTAAGTCTTTTTTATTCGATACTACTTTTATTTCAATTTCTGCCATGTTAGAAACCTATGTTACAATGAAAAAGCATACCGTACGGTATGCTCTGTAAAAAAATAATTCACATAAAATTTAAATTAGCCCTAATTCTTTTCCTGTTTCTTTGAAGATATCAATTAGTTTTGATAATTGTTCTTCATTATGAGTAGCCATATAACTAGTTCTCATCATTTGCCTTCCCTCCGGAACTCCGGGAGAAATAAATACATTTACAAATACACCTTTGTCAAAAAGAATACGCCACATTTGAAAAGCTATATCATCATTTCCTACAATTACCGGTACAATCCCGGTTCTGCCTTTTAAAACAGTAAAGCCTAAATTACTTAAACCGTCTCTTACAAATTTTGCATTTGCAATAAGTTTATCAACTCTTTCAGGTTCGGCTTCTAAAATATCAAGAGCAGCTAAAGCTGAAGCTACTGAAGCAGGAGTTGGGGAAGCACTAAAAATTAATGCCGATGACATATGTTTTATATAATCAATAACTTTTGCATCACCCGTTACAAAACCACCTAAAGAAGCAAATGTTTTACTAAAGGTTCCCATAGTTAAATCAATTTCACTTTCAAGATCAAATTCACTTGCAGTACCTCTCCCGCCTTTACCGATAACACCAACTGAGTGTGCATCATCAATTAAAATTTTCGCATTATGTCTTTTGGCAATCTCATTTAATCTTGGTAAATCAACAATTTCACCCCCGGTACTAAAAACGCCGTCACTTACAATAAGTTTCCCGGCATCTTCAGGTAGTTTATTTAATACTCTTTCAAGGTCATCCATGTCTTCGTGTTTGTATCTTACCATCTCTGCGGTTGCGCCCTTTGCCATTAAATTGCCTGCTACAATACTTGCGTGGTTATCTTTATCGGAAATCACATATTCTCCACGCTGTACCAAGGTTGGGATTATGCCTTGAGCGGTTTGGTAACCTGTACTGAATAGAAGTACGGATTCTTTATTGAAAAATTTAGCAAGCCTATCTTCTAATTCTATATGCAAGTCAAGTGTTCCGGTTAAGTATCTTGAGCCTGAACAGCCTGTTCCGTATTTTTTAATAGCTTCTATAGCAGCTTCTTTTACTTTGGGGTGTGCTGTTAAACCGAGATAATTATTTGACCCCGCCATAATTATTTTTCTACCTTCTATTTGAACAATCGGTCCTTCATTTTCTTCAATTGTTCTAAAGTATGGATATAGCCCTGCTGCCTTAACTTCATCCGCCCTGGTAAAATCGTAACACTTTTTAAATAAATCCAAAAACTCCTCCTGAAATTGATAACGAGAGATATGCAAAATTTGTAATATTAAAAATTAAATTTCTTAAATTTAGACATAAAGTACAAATTTAAAAACAATTTATGAGAAAAGACATATTTTATGAAAAATAATTTAGTTGCTGTTGTTACAGGTGGAACGGGTTTTGTCGGAAGCCATCTAATTGATATATTAATTGAAAAGGGTTTTACAATCAGATGCATTACAAGAAAGACAAGTAACCTTCGTTGGTTAGAAGGAAAGCCGGTTGAAATTTATGACTGTGGATTATTTGATACTGAAAAACTTAAAAAAGTTTTAGATGGAGCAGATTATATTTATCACGTTGCGGGAGTTGTAAAGTCAAAAAAACCGGAAGGATATTTTACAGGTAATGTTGAAACAACAAAAAATCTTTTAAGCGTTGCTGTAGAAGTAGTACCAAATTTAAAACGGTTTGTTGTAATAAGTAGTCAAACTGCAACCGGTCCTTCTTTAGACGGTAAACCGGTAAATGAAGAAACGATTTGCAAACCGATTACCACCTACGGTAAAAGTAAGGTTGAAGAAGAGAAACTTGCAAAAAAATATATGGATAAAATTCCAATAACCATTTGCCGTGCCCCGGCAGTTTTTGGTGAAAGGGATACAGAGATATTAATTTACTTTAAAACATTTAATAAAGGCATTACTACAAGAATCGGTTTTGATAAAAAGACTGTTAGTTTAATACATGTATTAGATTTGGTAAACGGTATTTACAAGAGTTCGATAGAAGAAAAAGCTGTGGGACAAACATATTTTATAAGCTCCGAGGAATATTATACTTGGGAGGAAATAGGTAGTGTTACTTCCAAAGTTTTAGATAAAAATCCGGTCACAATAAAATTTCCTCATTCTTTGGTTTTTATTATTGCTGCGTTTGCACAGTTTTTTTCTTTATTCGGCAAGAAAGCAGCTACCTTGAATATTGAAAAAGCCAAGGATATAACACAAAGAAATTGGATTTGCGATACTTCAAAAGCTGTAAATGAATTAGGTTATAAACAGAATATTTCTTTGGAAGAAGGAATTAAACGTACCTGTGCTTGGTATAAAAAAATGAAATGGATTTAAAAAAATATTAATTATAAATCCTTTTTTGTTAAAGCTTTCTCCTATGTTAAAACTTCCGGCTATGACGGACAATTTGCCAAATAAGTTTTGAATGATAGGAAAGGATAATTCAAAAAATTTATTTCTAACTTAACTTTTTTAGTTTCCAATTAAATTATT
>VAPH01069468.1_pt1 | contig 13422 bp, 13 predicted proteins | sample 3393861 | NCBI WGS metagenome assembly VAPH01 (sample SAMN08290439, study PRJNA428436) | hydrothermal vent metagenome | isolation source: Deep-sea hydrothermal vent chimney | place: Atlantic Ocean: South-mid Altantic Ridge | reverse complement strand
TCCGGCGCGGATTCCCGCTCTTGCCTTATTCATCATCTTCAACCCCGATGTAGAGCCTGTCGACCAGCCAGCGAACTTCTTCGACCTGCAAAAACTTTGACCACGGCGGCATCGGCGTCCCCGCACGGCCGAGTAAAATAGTATCTACCAGCATCTGTGGCGATTTACCCTTCAACGCAGCCGGCGTCAGCGCCGGCCCCAGCCCGCCCTTCAGGGTCATGCCGTGACAGGAACCACAGTCCTGTTTTAACAGCCCGATCAGTTCTGTCCTGCGGGCGCTGTCAATCTCCGCCTGCACGGAAAATACCGCCAGTAACAGGAGCAAGAGCAGGAGATCAGGCCGGATAATGCTGCGCATGTGACTCACTCTCATCCTCAATCGCAAACCCATGCTCAAACCATTCCAACTCGGTAGCCAGGCTGACCACTCGACCAATAACAAAAACAACCGGCGCTTGCAGTTCTTCCTCTGTTACCCGCTGCTGCAGCTGCGACAGTTCACAGATCAGACAACGCTGACGCCGGCTTGCGCCATTTTCAATCGCCGCCGCCGGGCTGCAGGCCGCCAGTCCGGCCTGAATAAGTTGCTGACTGATATAGCCGATATTCGCCACCCCCATATAAATGACCAGGGTCTTGTTCTCATCAGCCAGCGTGGCCCAGTCGAGATTCAGGGGTTGATTATTCTGCGCATGGCCACTGATAAACTGCACGCTGCTGGCCAGCCCGCGATGGGTCAGCGGAATCCCGGCATAGCTGGCGCAGGCCGAGGCGGCGGTAATCCCCGGTATGATCTCAAAGCGCACGCCATGTTTTGACAGATACAGTGCTTCCTCACTGCCGCGGCCAAAAATAAAGGGGTCGCCGCCCTTGAGTCTGACAATGGCGCGCTCTGTTTCTGCCAGATTGACCAGCAGGGTGTTGATTTCGTCCTGCGCCAGGGTGTGCCGGCCTGAACGCTTGCCGACATAGATCCGAGTTGTGCCGGCGGGAATTAATTGCAGGATTTCATCGGAAACCAGGCGATCATAAACCACTACATCGGCCTGTTGCATAAGGCGCAGCGCCTTGACTGTGAGCAAATCGGGATCACCGGGACCGGTTCCCAGCAGGTAAACACATGCTTTTGACTTCATGGCATGGGTCCTGTTTTCTGTATGATGGCTAAAACGAATAACAACTGACCGGCATGTTCTCACAAACCACCTCTGACAGTGAGGGCGACCACAAACCAGGAGCAAAAACCGCTGAAAACATCCTGCTCAGTTATCCTGTGTTTTAGCGATAAAAATACAGGCGGGGATAAACCCCGCCTGCCTGTCTACGCTTAGTAAATGTCGTGCATGGTGTTATAGACGTTGAACTTGCCGGTCGGAGTAATCAGGCGTTTGTCCTTGATTACCGTCTTCAGCTTCAGCGTCTTGTCATCTACGACAACAATGGCGGATTGCTCCTTGGTGCCGCTCCAGACCGAGAACCAGACTTCATTGCCTGCCTTGTTGAACTCCGGCTGCACGACACGTTTCGCACCTTTACCCAGATTCGCCCACTTCGCAATCGGCAGAACCTTGTAGGGTTTATCCAGGTTCTTCAGATCGAACACAGCCACAGACTGGCTGAGTTTTACATCCGGATTAAGTGTGGTGTCCACATAGAGATGCGTGGACTTGGGATGGGTCTTGATAAAGAGTGAGCCACCACCCTGACCTTTCAGCGTCCGCACTACCTTCCATGCGTGTTTCTTGTGCTTGACAGGATCAGTGCCGATCACGGAGACAGTCTCATCACCCAGGTGACTGGTCGCCCAGACCGGGCCGTATTTCGGATCCCTGAAGTTGGCACCGCGCCCTGGATGGGGAATTTTGCCCACATCTACCAGTGCTGCCAGCTTGTTGTTCTTGGAATCTATGACCGCAATCTTGTTGGACTTGTTAGCCGCAGACATGAAATACCGGTGGGTCGAATCCCAACCACCGTCATGCAGGAAGCGTGCGGCGTCAATACTGGTGATTTTGAGGTTATCAAGATCACTGTAGTTCACCATCAGCACCTTGCCGGTTTCCTTGACATTAACGATGAATTCCGGATGCTGGTGTGAGGCGATAATTGCGGCAACACGGGGTTCAGGGTGATACTCCTGGGTATCTACAGTCATGCCACGGGTTGAGACGATCTTCAACGGTTTCAATGTATCGCCGTCCATAATGACGAACTGCGGCGGCCAGTAGGAACCGGCAATCGCGTATTTATCCTCATAGCCCTTGTATTTGGAAGTTTCCACCGAACGTGCTTCCATACCAACCTTGATTTCAGCCACGTTGCCCGGCTTTTTCATCCACAGATCGATGAGATTGATCTTCGCATCACGACCAATGACAAACAGGTAGCGACCCGAGTTGGACATGCGGGAAATATGCACAGCATAACCTGTTGTGATCACATCGATGATCTTCTTGCTGTCACCATCAATCAGCGCAACCTCGCCAGTATCACGCAGGGTGACGGAAAAGAGGTTCTTCAGGTTGTAGTTGTTCATCTTCTTTTTCGGGCGCTTGTCCACGGGAACAATCACCTTCCAGCTGGCTTTCATTTCCTTCATGCCGAATTCCGGCGGCACCGGTGGCTCATGCTGTAGATAACGGGCCATCATGTCGATTTGCTTTTCAGACAGCGTGTCATTCCAGTTCGGCATCCCGCCTGGCGAGCCATAGGTAATAAAGGCCTTCAGATAATCTATTCCCTTGACCAATGTAAGATCCGGCGTCAGCGCTTTACCCGTCGCGCCCTTACGCAATACGCCATGACAACCCGCACAGCGCTCGAAAAAAATCTGTTTGGCCTGCTTGAACTCATCGGCGGTGATTGCAGGTGCCTTGGGGGTGGCTGCCCACGTAGCCCCGACAGAAAGTGACAGCGCCACCGCTAGGCCACCCAATTTATACAAAGTCTTGCTTTTCATGGTTACATCCCTCCTGGTGAATTATCTCATTCTAAATTTATCCCCAAGCCTGACAGGCCATCCTTGATGTACATCAAGCAGGCAACAAAGATTAGACATAAGAAAATTATTCCCGCTTCAGAACAAACCAGTGATTCGGGAAAATCCCGAATATATCCACCGCAGTTGTTATTTTCTAACCTGTTGGCAACGGTTCTTAATACAATATAGTCCATTCACCCGACAATGAAATATTTTTCTCCGTCGGCCTTGCATGGTTAATAACTGACAGCAAGTCAGCCACTCTCCTGTAATAAAAAAGCCGGCCGACTGGCAGTTGGCGGAGGACATCACGGAGGAGTACAGGAGATAGCGGCGGTCTTTTCTCAGCCCAGAAATACTTTCGGGTAAGGCGTAGGCCTGCCTGCACAGGCATCAAAAATGGCCAAAAACCGGAATAAAAATGAGTTGCAGGTTCGCCTTCAGGCAAACATGTGCGGCTCAGCTGTGCAGCCTGCGTGTATAAAGCCACACCTAACCTGGATAAACCACAAGATAAGTACCTTCACGAAATAGTGCTCCACTGCAAGCGGCGGGGAACGCCGCCAACAGCAGCAAGGTGATAAATCAGACGAAAAAGACAGTCGCGTCTTAGCCCGGGTAATCGTTCATGCTACTGAAAATAACCCGGAATCCCAGAAACTCGACATTCTTGCGATCTTTGAGGTTGTCATAGTCATCGACAACCACATAGGCATGGATAAACCACTGCCCGTCTCTGTCGAGAATGTCCACCTCGGAAATATTGTAGATGCACTCCTTGCTGAACAGGCTGGCAACACTGCTGGCGATATCCTTCCCCTCGCCCTTGCTGATATCCCAGCTTTTGTGGATGCGCGCTCTTTCTTCATCCGATGCAAGCATCCACTCTTCAACACTGACTACTGACATAACGTTACCCCTTTTACATTAACGCGTCCGCAACGGTTCTTTTCCAGCTTGCCATTCCTGCTGCAGGCAAGATATTTTTATTTCCGCGGCCCTGGCGTGATAATTAAGACCCACACACTCAAGAATAAAAAAATCTGCTCTCATAATAGCAAAATCATTGCCTCCAGATAACCGGGCTGCTGACATCTCAGCGGGAAATCCGTCCAACAGCGCATTCACTCCTTAATATGCTCATATTTTATGACGTGGTCCTTGACCACGCCTCTTTTTACCACTTGCATAGCATCATTCGGAAATTCTATCGTACAGGGGGTCGAGTCACCACAATCAAACATAATCTGCCCCTCCACCCTGCGTATAACGTCCAGGTGCGCAACAACGGGTTTCTCCAGCAGGCCGAAGGTATCCCGGATATAGGCGCTGCCCGTCGTCTCCCTGTTGACCACCTTAAAAACCTTTTTTATCACATCCGACGTAACCTGCTTCGAATACGGGTAGGCGATAAATAATCTTATAATTCTGTTCCCGGGATAGAATTTTACATAGTGACTATAACCAGAGATTTTCGCCATCTTGCCGTTATTCCCCTGGCGCGAAAAATATCCCGAATAAACGACAACATCCGCCTGTTCCTGCTGCGAGAACACCAAACCCGGAAACAGCATTGATACGACAGCAGCAAACACTAGCGGAAAAGCGGCGGTAACCTTCATTTTTATTGACCTCGAATTGTATCGACTAACATTATATATTGCATAGAATAGCACCGAGATTGATACCTGCGCCAGCAATATGCAAGCGTATAAAATATGCTTACTTATGAACCAGGGAAATGTCTGTGCTATACTGACGCAACTAAACAGCACCGAACAATCCAGCCGTGGACACCTCACTGGTGATGACTGATATTTCAAGCTTGCTGATACCCAGGGTTATGCGAAAACTTTCCAGAAACAGCTGGATTTTGCCCATTTTCCTGGCCCTGAGCTGCCTCCTGTTCAGCCCGGCCACTACCCTCTTTGCCGGCCCACATCCCGTACTAACAGATGCAAAAGTTTCACCGAATTCTAGCGCCAATCTGCAGAGCAACGATCTCCGCCCACAACCGCGCAAAAGAAAACTGTCAGCTTTTTTCAAGATCGGCATTGCCCTGAACATTATCATGATGCTGTCCTTTGCCTGGTGGGCCATAGGCCAGTGGCGTATGATAAAAAGAAATAAGGACACCTGAATAAATGACAGAAAAAAAATCTACTGGCAACAAGGCGTTATGGTTTTTTCTTTTCTCCCTCCTGCTGCTCGCATTCCTTGTTCTCTTCAATCTGTTCTCATCTCGGGGTACACCGCCCGAACTGCAGGCGGTATTACGTATCCAGCCCAGCATCTTAAAACCTTTCACGCTCACGGATCATGACGGCAAACCGTTTACCCTGTCACAGTTAAAGGGAAAAAGAACCCTGCTGTTTTTCGGTTATATGTCCTGCCCGGATATCTGTCCAACCACGCTTGCCACTCTTAACCAGGTGTATAAAAAACTCGGCACTATTCCCGGCGCGCGCACTGATCTACAGGTGGTTTTTGTCTCCGTCGATCCAGCGCGCGACCGCCCTGAAAAACTGGCTGAATACGTACATTATTTCAACCAGCGTTTTATCGGCCTTACCGCCAGCAAGGAGGCAATCGATAAATTTACCCGCCAGTTTTCCGCCGGCTATGTGCTGGAGGAAAAGCAGGCGGATGGTAATTATCTCGTTTCCCACACCAGCTCCATTTTCCTGATTGATCCACAGGCAAACCTGATCGCTACATTTTCACCACCGCATCAGGCCAGGACGCTTGTTTCTCAATATCTTCTGATCAAGAAAATGTAATCCCTGTTTCCCTGAAATGATTCACTAATGGATATCATCCCTTTTCTGCCGCCACTGCAGGCTGGACTCAACACTTTTTCGGCGCTACTGCTTTGCTGTGGTTACTTTTTTATCCGCACAAAGAACCGAAACGCACACCGTCTCTGCATGAGCTCAGCGCTGTTTGTCTCCTGCCTTTTCACTATCTCCTATCTGTATTACCATTCGCAGGTAGGTAACGTCGCCTTTGCCGGTCAGGGCGCCATCCGTCCGTTCTATTTCACCATTCTCGTCTCGCATGTCATGCTCGCGGCCCTGATAGTTCCACTGGTGCTAATGACCGTCTGGCGCATCATCCAGGGGCAGCCGGAACGGCACCGGCGGCTGGCGCGCTGGACCCTGCCCGTGTGGCTATATGTTTCTGTAACCGGGGTTATGATCTATATCATGGCGTTTCATATTTATCCCCCGGCATAATCCTGAAGCCGCTTTTTGAATAATGGCAAACGGGGAATAGCGGCGTTTATTAACGAGGCATAAATAATAAATCTCCGTTTTTCAAGACCGTCGGCAGCAGGGATGCTGCCGCCGAGCGTACAGGGATGTATTTATAGCGTGTCTTGAAAAACGGGGCTTTATTATTTATGCCCACATAGTAACTTAACCAAGGTGCTAACGATGGAAATGATCTATTACACTGTTGCTGCAGTCCTGCTCTACCTGGTGTCGGACTGGATACTGAACCGAATAGAAATCTATCGCGGTGAGCGCCTGCCCTACCGCTCGCTGATATTTTTTGCGATTATCCTGATCCTCTCGGTAGCCTCGTTCTCACTGATCAGCGCTTTCTATCAAAAACAGGATGCGGCTGTCAGCACAGAAACGGAAAAAGATGCGCCCGCCCAGTTCGAGACAATCCCAAAATGACAGGTTTTATGCCGGGCGCATTGATTTGATTACGATAACGAGAAAAATAATTCCGCCGATAATGGCGATCAGCCCGCCCAGGCCCATCAGGCCCATGCCCGCCACTTTCTCAATCGCATCCAGCCCCTGAGCCGCACCGGCTGTTTTACGCTGCACACCATAGCCGCCCGACCAGGCCAGCCCGGTAACGTGCATCAGCTGGCCAACAGCATAAATAACAGGCTGTAAGCGAACCATCCTGCCGACCGGTTTTCTAAAACCAAGGCGCGGCAACAGATGGTAGGTAATACCCATGAATGCCAGCGTCACCGCAACAATCGAACCGTGATAGTGGGCCGGCACGGTGACATTGCTGCCGCTGATCATAAAACCGATAACGCCACCGACGCCAAACAGAAGAATCGAACTTAAAAGCGCATTGCCTTCTGCACTGGCTGTCAGCCTGTTGCCACCTGTCAGCAGGCTGTAGAAAATGATCAAACCAAATGGGAGGGCCGCCAGCCCCCCACCATACTGCATCAACCAGGTGATCGCCTGCAGGTGATCGCCGCTATCCACGGCAAACGCCATATAAACAATCGGGGTAAACACAACAGGCAGGACGCCGATGGCAAACAGGATCAACGCCACCCTGGGCGTGAGCCGGGGCATAAAACCGGCAATCGTTGCCAGGCACAGCCAGGCGACCAGCATCAGCTGGATATGAACAAATTGCAGGGTATGTCCGGCGCCCCAGAAAAGAAGTTCATAATAGTGTTCACCCGTGACGCCCTCCGGTATCCCGTACCAGGATGCCAGTAGCGCAAAAATTGCGGTGATCGCTGCAATCAGAGCCGTGTACAGGCCAAAACGAATCGCCCCCGCGCCACTGATCGTTGCACCGATGGGACGGGAAAACAGCAGTCCCCGCAACACCGTAATGCTAAAGCCGATGCCGAACATGCCCAGGCCGGTAAAAAAGATCGGATCCCGCAGCACCGGCACATAGTTGTTCATTAACGGTTCACCCGCACCGAGGAAGGGGGACATAACGATGACGCAGGAACCGGCAATCGCCAGCCACAGACCAGACCAGCCACAGGCCGTACAACGCGATGTACTGTTAAGGCTCCAGAACATACCGGCATAACCCAGGAACCAGACCAGCACGGTCAGATCCACATGCACGACCAGGGCGATATGAAAAAAATCAACCCAGGGAATCATGTCCTGGATATACGGCGTTCTGGAAAGCACCAGTAAAATGGTAAACAGTCCGGCCACCAGCAGCGAGCCAACCGCCAGCATCAACCAGCCCGTGCTGATTCGGGTGTTAGCGCGATTGTCAGGCACATCCAGTGAAAAACCGTCTATTAATGCATTGGGGGTATATTCTGTTTTCATACTGTCTCGCGCCGAAGATTAGTAGCCTGATATTTCAAACCAGGGCCTGTACCGGATAAGAAAAGGGAATTGAACTTAATTAGAATACTGAAAACTGTCAAGCTGCGACCTGCCGCATCTATTTAACCCTGAACCGGCTGCTCTCAGAATTAAACTCGATAATCATATGCTGCTCCGGTTTGAGGCTGACGTCCTGTTCCAGCTTGTATATCGGACCTTCTATGTTGATGTCATCATTGAGCCAGACCAGCAAACGATGATTACCGGCCGGCACCTTGATATTCTGATAGACATCAATTCCCTGATCCCTGAATAGTCCAAGTGGCGCTGCCGTTTTACTGAAAATCACTTTTCCATCCAGCTGCAATTCCATCGTAACAGGAGAACGTTCACGCGGGCAGTCCATCGGTGCACGCATATTAGGGGGCAGCTTGAGCAATTCTTCCTGACTCAGCTTCCTGCATTCTTTTACCTGCTTGCCCACATGCCCAAGCGTAAACGTAATCATAGCCTGGTTTTCTTCAAGCTGATGATAGGGCGGATAAATAGAAAAATACCAGACCAGTCCCATAAACACGGTGTAGTTGAAAGCCTGCAGCGGTATCCGCAAAACCTTATTCATGCCTGGCCTCACCCGCAGCTATATGCTCCTGCTTCAGTTGCGCCAGCCCGGCCTGAAAACTGGAAAGCGCCTTGCGCAGTTTTTTGCAATCCGTTTCCGCCGCCCTGAAAATACCGATACGTCGGCGATCTGCGCGTTTGCGCAAGCCAGGCTGACGCCTGCCCTCAAAGCGCTCATCGAACCAGCGGTTGCCATGACGGTAATAGCAGTCACCCGTACGGCAGCCAGTGACAAAAACACCATCCGCACCATGCTTCAGCGCATATTCGATCATCGTTGGCGGGATCATGCCGGCACAGAAATAACTGACAACCGCAATACTGGAGGACTCAAGGCCGGAAAAATCCAGCGCGTTGTCACAACCAAATATGATAACCCTGTTCTCGCCTTCAAGCTGCGCGAGTGCGGCGTCAACCCGATCCCGAATGTCATTGATGGGCATCTGTGGCATGTCGATACCGGTCACCAGTTCCTTTTTCGCATGCCGGAACGGATTGGATGAGTGACAGGAGCCCACGCAAATACCGCAGGCTGCGCACAGGTCATCGAGAACCACCACTTCATGCTCCCAACGCGCACCATCCGTTCTCTGCTGCACGTTAATGGCGTCGAAGGGACAGTCCCGGGCGCATTGCTCGCAGCCGTTACACTCATCCAGATGAACCACAGCGGCCGGTCCTGTCTTTTTCGGCGGCAGCCAGGGCATCAGCATCAGAAAAGCGGTGACGCCCAGGGTCAGGACCCAGACCTGCCCGGCAGTCCATTGATCCAGCAACGGGTAGATATTGAGATAAAACCAGTCGAAATTCAGCACCGCCGGCGTTTTGGCAAGATCCGCCGCCTCATGACTGACAGCCGGCGCAATCAGCGACAGGGCCAGCAATGCCAGAAAACAGCCCACGGCAAGGCCTCTGGGGGCGATAATGGAAACATCAGAAAGGCGCTTCACATGAATCCACAGCGCAAAAAACAGGATCACGGGCTGACCCAGCAGGTGCAAAAACCCCATCAGGGTGAAAAAACGATCGTTGATCTGGCTTTCGAGGAAATTTCGCGACATGGATGCCGGTAGAAAGGGTAAGGCGTCCATCAGCTGGGATGACTTGATCGCCACATAGAGCGCCAGTTCGTCCCATACCAGCCAGTAGCCGGTAATCCCCAGGGTCACCACAAACCACAGGTTCGGCACCCCGGTCAACCAGGAAAACCAGCGAAAGCCTCGATAACGATCCAGGGAAAATTCCCTGAACATATGCAGGATAATCGTCAATACTACCGCATCCGAGGCATAACGGTGCAGGCTGCGCATGACGCCAGCGGCATACCACTGCTCATGGGTCATATACTCAACCGAGGCATAGGCGCCGGAGAGACTGGTATCAAAAAAAACGAACAGGTACAGGCCGCTGACAAAAATAATCCAGAAAAAGAAAAAGGACAGCGTTCCCAGATGATAAAGCGGATTCCAGTCATGCCCGAAGGAAATATTAAACCAGTTCTCAAGCGCCAGATAACCCCGCTTAACCGGATTGATGTAACTCAAAATCGATGTCCTCTGAGATGACGAATTTAATGCCTATTCCATAGTAGAATACTATGGATTTTAGTCAGTAGCGCGCCGGCAGTATTTGATCTTTGTCAAACAGTGGGAGGCTGTTTACCGTAGCGGTACTCACGCACGATGAAGACTATCGTAAAGATGATTATAAACAGGCCAATAAACATTCCGATGAAAAGTGAATAGTCGAACTGATAGCTATCGGTATAGGGATCATAGGTGGTGCAAAAGAAAAGTACATTGTCCACCAGCGTGGCAAAAAAACCCTGATTGTCTTTTGGCCGCCCGAGAACCAGTTCCATCAGCGGTTCAACCAGCAACTGGGTATCAAAAACTTCACCATAAACCTGGCGATAAATCTTCCCGCTCGCATCAACCACCGTCGCCTGCACCACATGATCAAAGCCATTGGGCGAGGGAAAAAAAACAAATCCCAGCTGCTTCGATAAGGCGGCAATGGTCTCACTGTCCGCACTGAGCAGATACCAGCCGCTGTTTTCTATTCCCTGTTTACGGGCAAAATACTGCATCGCCTGTGGCGTATCATATTGAGAATCAAAACCGATCGCCACCACGGAAAAACTGTCTTTCCCCAGGGTTTCGCGCGCCTTCTCCACGACTCTGGCAAGGTGCCGTGTTGTCATGGGACAGATTTTGTAACAGCTGGTGTAAAGCATGCTGATCACAATGGGTTTGCCCAGCAAAGCCTGTGTGGATACCGCCCTGCCGTGATCATCGGTCAGCGAAAACTGACCCAGAGTCTGTCCTATTGCATCCTGACTGGCCTGCAGGGCTGACTTGTACTGAAAGGTCTGGATGGATTTTTTCTGCGCTGCGTTTTCGGCATTTGCATCCGCAAACAACACAAGCCCGGCAAACACGAGCACGAGAAAAACCGGGCCGAGGCCGGAAAATGGGAGCCGGGCGTTTGGGGTGGCAGACGACATCAACTACCCTCCCGTCATAGAACCACTACATCAAAAACCGCAAAAAACAGCAGGCTAACCAGTTGCACCAGTGAGGCGAAGAAGTTGCGCATTGCCATTCTGGGCGTCGTATCTCGAACCAGCAGAATACTCCGGTAAATAAAATAACCACCGCCCAGAAGCGCACCGACAAGATAGAGCCAGCCGAGGCCGTAAAAAAAGGGCAGAACCGAGACACTGACCAGGAGCAGGGTATTCCAGAGCACCGCCTTTGCCGCCGCCCTGTCGCCTTTAACAACCGGCAACATAGGCACGCCGGCAGCCGCATAATCCTTATGCTTGGCAATCGCCAGGCTCCAGAAATGCGGTGGTGTCCAGAGAAACAGCACCATCGCCAGAAGAATAGGCACCGGTCCCAAATTCGGATCAACCACCGCCGCACCCGCGAGCACGGCAAAACTTCCTGATGCGCCGCCAATAATGATATTGATCCATGTGCGCCGTTTTAACCATACCGTGTAGACGATGGCATAGAAAAAAGCACCCATAAAAATAAACAGGGCTGCTACACCATTTAGTGTGTAAGCCGCCGCTACGATGCTAACCACGAGCAGCAATAATATTATCGACAGCCAGATGGGGTTACTGCTGGAGAACTCGCCGGTAACAAAGGGGCGATCTTTGGTGCGCGCCATGAGTCCGTCATAATCACGCTCGTAGTACTGGTTAAACGCGCCCGCGCTGCTGGATGCCATGAGTATGGTCAGGGCCAGTACCGCCACCTGCCACGCAGGAACAGAAGCGCCCGGGGTGACAACCATTGCGACAACCGCCGTAATGGTCATGATAACCCCGATGCGGATTTTGAAAAGATTGATAAGTTGTCTGACCATTTTAGCCTTTGTATTTGTCGCGTTACCTTAACCTGTTCAGATGCACAACTTCAGAAAATGAGGTATTACAGGCCGGACAGCGTTATTACACTGCCCGACCTGCTCCAGCAGCTAACCGCCCATCGGCCAGACCGACGCCAGATACTTCCAGTTGATGAAGTAGTAAACAATAAAGGTTACCAGCAGCAGCATCGCCAGGACGAAGGTTCCCGGCGCCTCGAAGCTGGAGCCACCGGCGCCATGGTGCTGTTCTTCCAGCTTTGGCGCTCTGGCCAGAAATTCAGGCTTCTCAACATTATAAACCGATGCCGCCAGCGCCTTGCCGGTGAAACATTCCAGGAAGCCGGCAGACGGCTCCAGTTTCTTACCAAACAACAGAGAACCCACGGTAATAAGCAGAAAGGCCCCACCACCCACGATGGCCAGCACGCCGCCGATAGATCCAATTGCGACCAGGGTGTAAGCCATTCCGGGATATTCAAACCCGAGCATAGCGCCGGTGAAGTCCATATCCCAGTGACGACGTGAAACCCCCAGGGTGCCCGCACCCAGCAGGAACAGGATCAGCACGACCATCCCGCCACCGAAAATATACGGCTGCAGTTTAGCCAGCCAGGGGAGAATCATCTGCCGACGGAATAACACCGGGATCAGCAGATAGGTCAGCGCCATGAACGCCAGGGTTGTACCTGTAACCACGGTGGCATGGAAATGCGCGGGCACATATATCGTATTATGGATGATCAGGTTGATCTGCTCCGTACCCATGACCACGCCGGTAATACCGCCGAGGAAACCAAAGGTGACCAGCGAAATAAACATGCCGGAGAAGACCGGATTGCCCCAGGGCGCCTTACGCAACCATTCAAACAGTCCCTTGGTCAATCCCTTCTGACGCTGGGCAACCTCGATCGAGCCCGGCACAGTCAGCCCGTGGATCATACTGGCCAGCACGGCCAGATACATGGCGTAACTGGTATTGAAGATCTTCCATTCGGTGCTGATGCCCGGATCAACCAGGATATGATGCGCACTGGCCAGCTGCAGGAACACAATATACAGCAGATAGGCAAAACGGCTGACCTTCTCGGACATGGGCCGCGCGCCGAAAACAATACCCGCGATCAGATACCATACCGCCACATGGGCTGCGACATTAATCTGCTGGGAGGAATGACCAAACGCCCACCAGATAACGCGGTACATTTCCGCATCGATATGGTTGATATAGCCAATTGACCAGAGAAACGTGGGGACCAGGATGATAGCGCCGCTGGCAATAGTAAAAACAGCAATAATCGCCGCCGTGATGGCGCCGAAAGTAACCAGCGGAACAGAACCTTCATAGGTCTTTTCCTGCTGGGCAATAACCAG
>VAPH01014653.1_pt1 | contig 13438 bp, 10 predicted proteins | sample 3393861 | NCBI WGS metagenome assembly VAPH01 (sample SAMN08290439, study PRJNA428436) | hydrothermal vent metagenome | isolation source: Deep-sea hydrothermal vent chimney | place: Atlantic Ocean: South-mid Altantic Ridge | reverse complement strand
GCGGACCATTGGAAAAGTTGCCAGCCTTGCCGGAGTTGGAGTCGAAACCATACGGTTCTACGAACGGGAAGGGTTAATTACCAGACCGCCACGCAAAGAATCAACTTACCGGCAGTATCCAGAGGAAACTATTGCCCGGATTAGTTTCATCAAGAGGGCCAAAGAGCTGGGTTTTTCTCTTAAGGAGATCAAAGAAATACTCTCTCTTAGTATAAATCCGGAAGTAACTTGCGAAGACATCCGTGTGCGAGCAGAGGTAAAAATCACAGACATCGAGACAAAGATAAAGAATCTTAAAAGGATGAAGAGGGAACTTGCAAAACTGACAGCCGCATGCAGAGGAGAAGTTACGGCAGACAAGTGCCCTATACTTGAAGCATTGGAGGAGGAAAAATTATGAAAAATGTAAATCCGGTGGATGCTTTTAATGAACTGCATTATGCAGTAAAACAACCTGCCACGAAAAGACCTCGTATAAATGCAGGTGTCCTTGCCCAAGTTGGCGCTTTGACCTCGGCTGTTATTTCCTCTGCCTGTTGCTGGTTGCCATTACTGTTGCTTGCCTTTGGTGTATCGGGCAGCGCCCTTTCGACCACGTTTAAGGCATGGCGGCCTATTTTACTGCCGGTTACCTTTTTATTTCTGGGGATAGCTTTCTTTTTCGCCTACCGAAAGCCAAAAAAAACATCCAGAAAGCTGGATAATGGTATAGACACAACAACCAATAACGCCTGCTGTGTCAGCCAGACTCAAGAGCCTTCTGATGACAACGCATGTTGTCCACCAAAATCAGGCACTGCTGGTTTCTTACTTAACAAGTTTAATAAAATTATGCTTTGGCTGGTAACAGTAGCTGTAACAGCGTTTGCCTTCTTCCCAAACTATATCGGCCTAGTCACTGGAGACGGTAATACCTTCGCTGCCCTGAGCGACTCAGATCAGTTAGACAAGTTGGTTGTAAACATTGAGGGAATGACGTGCAAGGCCTGCGCAATAAAGATTAAAAAGTCGCTTAGTAGTATTGCCGGCATATCAGCCGCCGAAGTCAGCTACGATCAAAAAAGGGCGATCATTGGAATTCCTAAGGGTGCCGGGATTTCCAGACAAGCGATTCTGAATGCTATCTCAAACGCCGGAGACTATACCGGACGTTTCAGTGATCAGATACTGTGGACGCTGAAAGTCGAAGGCATGACATGTGAGAGCTGCGCCTACGGCATTAAAGCCAAACTATTGAAAATCCCCGGTGTTTTCAGTGCATCTGTAAGCTTCGAACAGGCACTAGCAGAGGTGATAGCAGCTCCGGATGTAAGCGATAAAACCTTAAAAAAAGCTATCAGCGATGCAGGATTCACTGTTACGTCGCTTAAAAAAACAGAATAAAAATCCCCGCTGCAAGCAGAGGAGTATTTAAACCCAAGCTACGCAATAACAAGTAAAAACAGGGGTATTTTCAGATTAAAAGGTCTTCATCCATATAATTGTACTCCATCTGTTATTTCTTCCTCTTTGCTGTCTTCGAGGACGTCTTTCTTTTCTTTTTTTTCTTCTTTTGTGTTTTCCATTGTTCATGTTCATCAATCATTTCCTGCAGATTGAGGCCCCCCGCGGATGAACTTAATATATCAGCGTAAGCTTTTTTGTGGAGTTTTATGACTTCAATCTCTTTATTTATCAACCGCTGAATATCCTCAAAAAGTCCTTTTTCTTCTTTGCTGCAAAATGAAATAGCTTCCCCAAGCTTGATGCCGCGACCGGTCCTTCCAACTCTGTGCACATAATTTTCGGGTTTGTCCGGAAGATCATAGTTGATTACGTAATCAACATCAGGCACATCGATTCCGCGAGCACTGATATCTGTTGCAATCATAATGCGGTAGCGGCCCTCCTTGAACTTTTTCATCACCTCAGACCTGTCGTCCTGTTTCTTGTCCCCGTGAATAGTAACTGTGTCTATATCCACCCTCTCCATAGCCTTTGCTACCCTCTCGGCACGAACCCGTGTTCTTACAAATACTATTATCTTGCTTTCTGGGTTATCTTTAATAAACCGATCAAGGAAAAACCGTTTGTCATCCATTTCAACAAACATAACAAAGTGCGAGACATTCTTTGAGACAGGGTTTTCCGGTGCTATCTGAATACGTATTGCAGAACTTTTAACCTGTGAAAATGCCAGTTTTTTTATCTCTTTGTTAATCGTGGCTGAGAAGAAGAGAGTTTGGTGTTTTTTTGTGAGTTTTTTCTTAACATATTTAATATCATTAATAAATCCTATATGAAGCATATGGTCCGCCTCATCAAGTACAAGGGTTCTGATTCGCGAGAGATTAACGTATCCCTGGTTAATAAGATCAAACATCCGACCCGGAGTCGCAATCAGTACGTCGATGCCGTCCTGAAGTTTTTTAATCTGCGGGTCCTGCTCAACCCCGCCGTACAAAGCAAAGGTTTTTACTTTCGTGTGCCGTGCAAGCTTTTCAAAGACCTCCCCTATCTGCATCGCAAGTTCATGTGTGGGAACCATAACAATACACGTTATTCCATAGGACCGTTTGCTGCTCTTCACTCTGTGAATCATGTCAATAACAGGAATCGCAAAAGCAGCCGTCTTCCCGGTACCGGTCTGTGCTATTGCCAGAACATCCTCGCCTTGCAGGATAGAGGGGATGGACTTGAACTGGATATCCGTGGGCCTTTTAAAACCCATCAGAGCAAGATTCTTTTTAATTGTTTCTGATATTCTGTACTTCTCAAATTTCATAGATTCACATCAAGTTCCCTAATTCTTTATAGTGGGCTTTTAAAAACGCAATAAAATACCACTTTGAAATCTCATTCCAGGCTGCGGTCGTAGAGTTTTTTCTTTGACAAGCCATAGGTTGAAGATATCTTGCGGGCCGCATCTTTTCTGGAAAAACCACTTCGCATAAGCGATCTCATTTCGGCCATGACTTCGTCTTCGGAAACAGGTTCTGATTCTGTACGGCCCTCAACAACTACAACAAACTCGCCTGCTACAGTGGTGTTTTCCATGTCATCTAAAATCGATAAAAGAGTTCCGCGCAGAACCTCTTCGTGCAGCTTTGTCAGTTCCCTGGCTATGGCTGCTTTCCTGTCAGCTCCGAAAACATCCTCCATATCAACAAGTGTATCCAAAATTCTGTGAGGAGCTTCGTAAAAGATCAAAGTCTCGCGCTTTATCGCAATTTCGTTTAAGAACTTTTTCCTTTGCGAGGTCTTTGGAGGAAGAAAGCCGATAAATGTAAACGATTCCGTGGGTAGGCCCGAAATTGAAAGTGCAGCAGCCATTGCTGACGGGCCGGGTATCGGCACCACATCCAAGCTTTCCTCAAGCGCCCGGCGAACCAAAACAGCCCCGGGGTCTGAAATACCGGGTGTGCCGGCATCCGATATAAGCGCAACATCTTTATCGTTGAATAAGTGTCCCAGCACCTCTTCGGCCTTCACCTTTTCCTTTGCTCCCCAGTAGCTGATCATCGGGGTTTTTATATCGAAATGTGTCAGAAGTTTTCTGGAGCGGCGCGTGTCCTCGGCAGCGATAAGATCTGATTCTTTAAGGATCCTAAGCGCCCTTAGAGTAATATCTTCAAGGTTGCCGATCGGCGTTGATACTATATAGAGAGTTCCAGGCATAGGGGAAATTGATTATCTCTCTAGTAATTCCTATACTTATTGGTTATAGGATAACGCCGGTCCCGACCAAATGCTCTGGAGGTGATCTTTATGCCGGGTGGAGCCTGCCTTCGTTTATACTCTGAAAGATCTATCAACTGGACAACCCTGGCAGCGCATTCCGGATGACACTTAGAATTTATTATCTCTTCAAGGCTTTTATCTTCCTCAATGTAAGCCTTAAGCACCGGATCCAGAACATCATAGGGGGGAAGTGAATCAGTATCTTTCTGGTCAGCTCTTAGTTCCGCAGTCGGGGGTTTTAAGAGCACATTTTCCGGAATCCAATCTTTTTTACGAGCGGTCTGATTTCGCCATGAGCACAGATCATATACGAGAGTTTTAGGTACATCTTTTATTACCGCGAATCCCCCGGCCATATCACCGTAAAGAGTCGCGTAACCCACGCTCATCTCAGACTTATTGCCGGTCGTAAGCACAAGCCACCCGAATTTATTGGATAGCGCCATGACCAGTGTCCCACGAATTCTTGCCTGAAGATTTTCCTCTGTGGTATCAGGAGTTCTTCCCTTAAAAGAAGGCTCAAGCAGCAGCTTGTACTGGTCAAAAAGTTCTGCAATTGAAATTTCTTTTATGGAAAATCTCATATTTTTGCTAAGGGCATAAGTATCCCCTCTGCTTTGATCCGAGGTGAAACAGGAGGGCAAAAATATGCCGTGTACATTGTCTGCTCCCAGGGCATCGACAGCTATTGAGACCACAAGTGACGAATCAATTCCACCGGATACTGCAACCAGCACTTCTTTAAAGCCGTTCTTTCGGGCGTAATCTCTGGTTCCAAGAACCAGCGCCTGGTAAACCTCTTTAATACGATCGGAATCCTTTGAAAAAAGCTTTGAAATAACCGTGGGAACAGGCGGCCTGTCAAGTTTTCCAGCACTGGAAGCAGACCTTCCTCCTCCTTTTTGAAGAACTATAGGTTCAAGCCAGTCCTCTACCTGGTTCCACATTGTTTTTTTCGACCGGGCCTGGCGGACAGCATCTATATCAAGGTCTACAATATAGAGGTCTTCCTCAAACTGAGGGGCCATAAGACAAGTTTTCCCTGTATGACTTATCACCATGCTGCCCCCGTCAAATACCAGTTCATCCTGCCCACCTACAATATTTACGTAGGCAATACAAGCGGTATTTGAGCGTGAGAGATTGGTAAGGTGTTTTTTGCGTTGACTGATCTTACCGATATTGTAAGGAGATGCGTTTATATTAATTATCAGTACGGCCCCGGCCTCTGCCTGGGTGCGGGCCGGCCCTTCTGAAAACCAGATATCTTCACATATGGTCACTCCAAAAAGTACTCCCCTTTGCTCGTAAACAGGGCACCGCTGTCCGGGCTGAAAATACCTGACCTCGTCAAACACTCCGTAGTTTGGAAGGTGAATCTTGTGATAGACATCCACCAACCGGCCTCCAGCCATGATTGCTGCTGCATTCTGAAGTGGCAAACAGCTTGTTTCTCCACCTGAAGCAAAACCTGTAATCACCGCTATTTGCTTGGAGTAAGGTGCGATACGGTTGATAAGATTTTGGTTGTCCTTTATAAACTGAGGTTTAAGCAGCAAATCTTCTGGTGGATAGCCGGTTATTGCCAGTTCAGGAAAAGCCACCAGGTCAGCTCCAAGCTTTCGAGCCTTCCTGATGTAATCAATGATTTTTTCTGTATTGGCTTCAAGATCACCCACCGTAGAGTTAATCTGCGCCAAAGCCAGGCGGAAAGGTCTTTTACCAGTACCTACCGGCAATGATTCGGATGACCTGCTCAGACGGCTCATCCGTGCTGGCCTATATCCTCTATTTTCACCTTTGCCACCCGTTTGCCGTCCATGTTAACAATCGTCAGCCTGTAGGATGAAACCTCCACGGTTTCTCCTCCACGCGGAATTTTTTGAAGCTCGGCCAGTATAAATCCACCGAGGGTTTCGTAGTCCCCAGAGTCGGGCAAATCAATACGATGATCTTCTTTCAAATCCCTAATCGAAATGCTCGCATCCGCAATCAGTGCCCCGCCACGTACACGCTGTACCGGTGACTCCTCGTCATACTCATCTTTTATCTCGCCTACCAGTTCTTCTATCAGGTCTTCAAGCGTAACTATGCCTGCCACACCGCCGTATTCGTTAAGAACAATGGCTATGTGAGTTCTGCCTCGCTGCATAACTTTGAGCATATGGCTGATCTTGATCGACTCCGGAACAAAATAAGCCTTATGCAGAAGATCCCTTAGTTTCGGCTTTTTGTTCTGTGCAAGCTGGGTGAGAAGGTCTTTCTGGTAAAGAACTCCTTTAATGTTATTTACGTCCTTTTCATACACAGGATAACGCGAGAAATGCTCCGTAGTTATCAACTTAAGTATTTCATCCATCGGCGTTTCCATCTCTACAGCCACCATCTGTGTGGCTGGCACCAGAACCTCTTTTGCTGATATATCGGCAAACTCAAACGCACTGTGAATAAGTTTCTGTTCGGTCTCTTCAAAGATGCCCTGCTCTCTTCCCTCCTGTATTATCTGTTTAAGCTCTTCCTCAGAAAAAAACGCGTGTTTCCCGGCTGAAGGGATGCCAAATGGTTTCAGAAGCAGGTTGGTGCAGAAGGAGAGAAAATCAGCAACATGCGAAGCCGCCCATGAAAAATAGCTTATCGGACGGGATATCCTTAGAGCCACTCCTTCAGGATTCCTTAAAGCGATGGATTTTGGAGCCAGCTCGCCAAAAATAAGCGAAAAGAAAGTGATAAGCACCACAACTATGCCAATAGAAACAGGACCGGCAGATTCCTGAATAAATACTATCGGAATCTTTTGAAACATCGGTTTAAGCCTCTCTATAGCCGCTGCTCCGCCTACGCCTGAAGCCATTGCTCCCAGAAGAGTCACACCGATTTGTACAGTGGCCATAAAACGGTCAGGGTCTTTTTGTATCTCTTCGAGCAGTTGGGCTTTTGAATCACCCTGCTCTGCCAGTTCCTTGATGCGTGTTTTTCTGGCAGTAATCACCGCAATTTCGCTTCCAGCGAAAAAACCGTTCAACAGAATAAAAATGAAGATAAGAAGGATCTCTAACCACATAATATGAGAAAACTAAGAACTCTCTCTCAAATTCTACAATGAGTATTCTTTTTATGCAATATTTTATGCAAGCTTTATGTAAGTTTTATGTAATATTTTTGGGCACAGCCCTTTCAGCCGCTTTTATTACCTTCAGAAGCGATACTCCGTGTTTTTTAGCCGCCCTGCTACAATCACGGTACTCTGCAGTACTCTTGACAACCCGTCCTTCAAGAATACCAATCTTTACACGGATATCTCCGTAGCGGGTTTTCACCTTAAGAACATTTCGCTCAAGTATGCGGCGGCCAGCACCATAGACACGGACACCCATGGTTGTGGTTTCCTTAAGCATGATAGCAGTGAGATTACCGATCAGTTCCGGCCTGCAGATTGCACTCAGCCGGACAGCAGGCCTTGATTTTTTCATGATAATCTGGGTCAGAAACACATCAAGAGCTCCTGCATCAAAAAGTCGATCCATCACATGCTCGTAAATCCTCGGATCCATATCGTCTATATTCGTCTCGATCACTATGACTTCGCCATCACTTTCCAGCCAGGGACGTTGCCCAATCAAGATTCTTAAAATATTTGGACGTTCCGGCGGGTCTAGACTTCCGGCTCCGGCCCCGATGAGTTTAAGCTCCATCTCAGGAAGTCTGCCGAAATTCCGGCAGAGGGTGGAAACTATGGCTGCGCCGGTCGGAGTGGCAAGTTCGTGCTCCTCCACGTTCAACGCATAGATCGGGAGCCCCTTTAGCAGTTCAGTAGTGGCCGGAGCAGGCACAGAAAGTATGCCGTGCTGTGTTTTTATTACTCCTCCTCCAGTATTAATCCTGGATGCCACAATGAGTTCAATTCCGAAAAACCTAAACCCTATGACAGAACCAACAACGTCCAAAAGACAATCCACGGCGCCTAGTTCGTGAAGATGAACACTGCGAAGGGTCTTGCCATGAACCAATGCCTCGGCTTCGAATATTCTCTTCATTATGGCTAGAGAACCTGTTTTTATCTCGGAATCCAGGCTGCTTGTATCAATAATACGCCTGACATCCAACCACTTTCTGATCGGCTGGGCGCCAGCAACTATTATGTCCACCTTTGTGGCCTCAAGACCGCCTCTGGTCACTTTCCCTGCCTTGATGAAATATCCCTTTAAGCCAAGCTTACTCAGCTCGGCCTTAAGGCTGGTAATAGGCAGACCAGCATCAATCAGAGCACCCAGTATCATATCCCCGCTTATACCGCAAGAGCAGTCGATATAGCAGATTTGTTTAAACTTCATTAGCATAGTTTGTTCCACATGTTTTATAATTATACCTTAATTAATAGCTATATACTGAACAAATCCCAAGGAGGTTATAGTGCATAAACTGGTTTTGTTGAGGCATGGTCAAAGCGTCTGGAATCTTGCAAATAGGTTTACTGGGTGGACGGATGTCGGCCTTTCCGATAAAGGTGTAAACGAGGCTCACGCAGCAGCAAAGGTCCTTAAGGAAGACGGATATACTTTTGATATTGCATACACTTCTGTTTTAAAAAGAGCGATTAAAACTCTCTGGATATTGCTTGAAGACATGGACCTGATGTGGATACCGGTACACAGGTCTTGGAGACTAAATGAAAGGCATTATGGCGCACTCCAGGGTTTAAACAAGCTGGAAACGGTCGAAAAGTACGGTAAGGAACAGGTACTCATCTGGAGAAGAAGTTTTTCTACCCCGCCACCGGCACTTACAATAGACGACGAGAGATACCCGGGGCGTGACCCTCGCTTTCAAGATGCCAATAAGAGTGAAATCCCGCTTGCCGAATCGCTTAAGGATACGATCAACAGATTTCTTCCACACTGGCACAGTGTTATCGCCCCTTCAATTAAGGAAGGTAAAAAGGTGATTATCGCAGCCCACGGAAATAGTTTAAGAGCCCTGGTAAAATATCTGGACGAAGTATCCGAAGAAGAGATCGTCAAACTAAACATCCCGACCGGAATACCACTGGTATATGAACTGGATGCACAGTTAAAACCGCTTAGGCATTACTACCTGGGTGACCCAGAGGCTCTTAAAAAGGCAGTTGAATCCGTAGCAAAACAGACAAACAGAAACTAACAAGCCAGATTCTGGCGCTGTTTTTTTTGGTTCTTATTATTCTACTACTATAAACCCTGTTCCGTGGCAGAGCGTACATTCAGTGTCCGGGTTGCATTGACAATCGTTCCAATCATCTTCTGTCTGGGTGCCTCTCCACTCGCTGTCACATACGCAACTTCCAGGCAAAACTTTTTCACCCTTGCATCTGGGGCATTCTTTTTCGGTTTTCTCGGCCATGAACAACACCTCCTCAGAATACTCTTAATACTCTAAGACTATAATCCCCAATTTAGCAGAAGCACAGTCGACTGTCAAACAGACGAAAGAGGCAGACGCAATAGCTAGGCTATAGAATTCTCTTTCCCCCTTTTTCCAGTTCAAGAAGCAAGCTCTTGGTACGAACTCCTGAGGAATATCCGCCCAGCCCGCCACTGGATAAAATAATCCTATGGCATGGAAATATCAGTGGTATGGGATTTTTACCAAGAGCGTTTCCCACAGCACGCGCGGCTTTCGGATGTTTCGCCTGCCTTGCAAGCCACCCGTAAGTCCGTGTCTCGGCCAAAGGTATTGTTGTAAGCGCCTCCCATATATCTCGTTGAAAATCTGTCCCTTCTAGAAAACGTGTGGGATAGGTAAAACGTACCAGTACTCCCCCAAAATATTGCTCCATCTCATCCTTAAGTAAAGGTGGCAACGTTTTTTCAGGAATGTTATTTAGAGAAAATTTTGTGTCTTTTTGGTCAAAAATTATTCTGACTATGGCCCCGTTTAGAAAAAATACATAAAAGCGAATAGGCGGATAGTTCAAAAGGCAACAGCAGTCGGCTTTTGTTACGGTATAAGGCTTATCTCTATGCTGATAAATCTGCACTTTTGTCTTCATATAAATCGTCTATCTAGCCTTCCTATAAGATTTTTTAAAGTCTCGCATAGCTATTGTATGTTCCAAGAATACTCATTAGCTGAACCTCTTGGCAAGCAAGTGAGGAGGACTATTGCACATCCATAAAAATTGGTGTATATTGTTGGCAGTATGAGACGTTCACCTGAGTTGGTGTATACGCCTGCTACTAACAACAGACAGTTGATTCAGGTTTACTAACGAGACATGAATCTAATAGCCAGATTTAAAGAAACGATGGAGTTTGTCGATAAAGATTCAATGGAAAATATATTTCAAGGACCTATGGATTCATACAAAGAAAATGAACACTTCATGACTACTTAAGAAATCTGAAAGGTATCCGATAAGATAACTTCTAAGATTCAATTGCACGAAAGAGGGTTACTCTAAAATCCTAAAAACTGTTCTATTGAACAAAAGCGATATACGTGCCAATCAGTTCACCCGTTTTTTTGTAGATGGTTAAAAATGGATGCGGGTTCAACATGTCAGTATTTATTTAGACTGACAATTTCTAATAATTGAGAGGGACCTCATGCTTAAAGAAAAATTCAAAATGGTTCGTTGGGGCCTTTATGTTAGCAACATTCTGTTAACGATAGTATCTTTTCATCTAGCCTATATTATACGTATGATAATGCTGGCAAAAAAGGACGTGGTTGTTTTACCAATTGAACGATATAGTTTTCTGCTTTTAATAGTTATTCCTGTGTGGTCGGTATTGCTATATTACTTCGGCATGTATAAATCACAAAGATTAAAAAATATTTCGAGTATAGTTTGGAGTATAACTAAGGTGGTAGTTTTGGGCATCTTAGTTCTTAACGCAGTTCTTTTCACTATTAAGGTCGAATTTATTAGTCGCTTATTTCTTGCAGTATTCGGAATTTCAAACATACTGATATTATCTTTATGGCATACGACAGTACGTTTAATAGTGGGTTATGCCAGAAAGAGAGATTATAACTATCGAAATATCCTTCTGGTTGGCACAGGCAAAAGGGCCAAAGAATTGATTAAAATTGTTGAAGGACATAAGACATGGGGACTGAAACTTGTCGGTGTTATCGGGGACAAAATGACTTCTGGCACACTGTGTGGGTACCCTGTGCTTGGAACTATAAAGGATATCCCTGAAATCATACATATGCATCCTGTAGATGAAGTAATGTTTTGCCTGCCCAAAAGCAGGCTTGATGAGCTTGAAGATCTTTTTCTGCTTTTGGAAGACGAAGGAATCAATACAAGAGTTGCAATGAACTTTTTTCCGAATGTTGTAGCAAAAGTCCAATTTGAGGAACTGCATGGTGTTCCCTTTTTGACATTTACAACGGTTCCTGCAAGTGAACTATTATTGTTTTTAAAAAGGGTAATTGATGTCATTGTATCCTCTTTATTATTGATTTTACTATCTCCTTTGTTACTTGTGACAGCTTGTGCGATTAAAATGATGTCACCAGGGTCTATTTTATTTAACCAGGAACGCGTTGGTTTTCATGGACGTAAATTCACTATGTATAAGTTTAGGTCTATGTCCGAAGATGCCGAAGAAAAAAAGAAAGATCTTATTAACAGCAATGAAATGGACGGTCCGATGTTTAAAGTAAAAAATGATCCCAGAATAACAAGTGTGGGCAAGTTTATAAGAAGGTTGAGTATTGATGAGCTTCCACAGTTATGGAATGTATTAACGGGAGATATGAGTATTGTAGGCCCCAGGCCGTCGCTGCCTAGTGAAGTCGAGCAGTACGAACGTTGGCAAAGACGTAGATTAAGTGTAAAGCCCGGACTTACATGTCTGTGGCAGGTAAGTGGTAGAAACGATATAAAATTTACAGAATGGATGAAATTAGATTTGCAGTATATTGATAGTTGGAGTCTGGCTCTTGATTTCAAGATATTCTTAAAAACAATACCCGCTGTTATTATCGGTAAGGGCGCAGTGTAACAACTAATATTAAAAGAAAGGGTCTATCTATAAATATATATTAAATAATGTAAAATTTTATGTTTTTTGTTACACTGTTTTATATCAGCATCACCGAATTAAAAAGTTACCTGCCAGGATTGTTGAAATGACGACCAATGGTAGTGAAATCCGTGATACTGCTTGTGTTCTCAAGATAAATAAAAATATCGTTATCAGCACGTTTTAAAAAAGGCGAACATCAGTGTCCAAGTAAAGGCTTGTCCCAAAATAACTTGCGTTTTTAGCGCTCAGCTTTGGATGGGATTTGCCTGGTCCGATTGAGTAAAACCGCAGAAATAGCAGGGCTATTTTGAGGATTTTGCGATTAAGGAACAGTCAAAGACGGCCCGAAGATGAGATGCGAAAATGTTAAGTTATTTTGGGACAAGCCCTAAGTCAAGTAATTCATACCATTTTCACATCTCCAGACCGAGAGGTAAGTCTAAAACTCGCCTGTTGTAAGTGAGGTTGAGTTGGATGAATAATGGTCATGTATTGAAAAAAGATCCAATTAATGCCAGCAAAAATGTTTTGTAAGTATATAAATATATGATTTTATACAATTTGTGATATTAGAACTGCCCACCTGTTTCCAGTGAAATAATATGCAAAAAAAGAAAATTTTAACAGTATTCGGCACAAGACCTGAAGCCATAAAAATGGCACCACTAGTAAAGGCGTTGGCTGACGAGCCGGCCTTTGATAGCAAAGTGTGTGTAACCGCACAGCACCGGGAAATGCTTGATCAAGTCCTTAATCTTTTTGAAATCACTCCAGATTATGATTTAAACATCATGAAGCCGGGGCAAGACCTTTATGATGTCACCAGTGGCATTTTATATAATATTAGAGATGTCCTAACTGTCTTTAAGCCAGATATTGTTTTGGTGCATGGAGATACAACAACCACTTTTGTAACAAGCTTGGCCGCATTCTACGAACAGATTCCAGTTGCCCATGTAGAAGCAGGACTGCGCACCCATAATCTGTACTCCCCGTGGCCGGAAGAGGCCAACCGAAAGCTGACAGGAAGCCTTGCAGCACTCCATTTCGCACCCACCAAACTCTCCAGAGAAAACCTGTTGAAAGAAGGGGTGGATCCCAAAACAGTAACCACAACAGGCAATACCGTCATCGATGCCTTACAATGGGTGGTAGCCAAGCTTGAGCAATCAGAAAATAAATCAATGAGATTTGCAGAACAGTTTCCGTTTTTGGATAAGAAAAGACGTATGATACTGGTAACCGGCCATCGTAGAGAGTCCTTCGGAAATGGTTTTGATAATATTTGCAAGGCACTGAAATCTCTTGCAATTAAATATCCGGACTGCCAGATTATCTACCCGGTGCATCTAAATCCAAATGTACAGGAACCAGTCAACCGGCTGCTCTCAGATGTTGAGAACATACAACTGATAGAACCCGTGGACTACCTGCCCTTTGTTTACCTGATGACCCAAGCTCATCTTATATTGACAGACTCCGGTGGAATTCAGGAAGAGGCACCCTCACTGGGTAAGCCTGTGCTGGTTATGCGTAATACTACAGAAAGACCGGAAGCTATAGAGGCAGGAACCGTAAAATTGGTTGGTACCAGTGTAGACAAAATAGTAGATGGCATATCGACACTCATGAATGAAAGTACCGAATATGATAAAATGTCGCGGTCTATAAACCCCTATGGTGATGGAAAAGCATGCCGT
>VAPH01059782.1_pt1 | contig 13448 bp, 14 predicted proteins | sample 3393861 | NCBI WGS metagenome assembly VAPH01 (sample SAMN08290439, study PRJNA428436) | hydrothermal vent metagenome | isolation source: Deep-sea hydrothermal vent chimney | place: Atlantic Ocean: South-mid Altantic Ridge | reverse complement strand
TGGTGGAGCTTGTCAAGGGTTCACATGCCCTGTATATTGAGGCCTATTTCCTGGACGAGGACAGGGAGAGGGCTTTTCAGAGAAACCATCTGACTGCACGAATGGCGGGTGAGATAGCAAGCCGGGCAGGTGTAAGAGAGGTTATCCCCATGCACCTGTCACCAAAGTACAAGGCGTTTCCTGAAAAGATAATGGAGGAGGTGATGAGTGCGTTTAAGGGGAGAACCCTTGGTTAACCGTCCTGAAGGCATTTGATTAACCACAGAGGCACAGAGACTCAGAGAAAGACAGTAAGTTTTTCATAAAGAATTTTTTTTATCTCAGTGTCTCTGTGCCTCTGTGGTTTGTAATTCCCTACACATTAAACCTGAAATTAATAATATCCCCATCCTGGACCTCATAGGTCTTTCCTTCAAGTCTTACAAGTCCCTTCTCTCTGGCAACCGCCATTGAGCCTGACTGAATGAAATCGTTAAAAGAGATGACCTCGGCCCTGATAAATCCCCTTTCAATATCAGTATGGATTTTGCCTGCCGCCTTCCGGGCTGTGGTGCATTTTTTGATTGTCCACGCCCTCACCTCATCCTTGCCGACAGTATGGAATGAGATCAGGCCAAGGTGGTCATAGCAGATGCGGATAAGCCGGGCCATTGCCGGTTCCTCTATGCCAAGGTCTTTAAGAAACTCCTTTGCCTCATCCTGACCTAACTGGGCTATCTCCATCTCTATTTTGCCCGAAAGTGCTACCACAGGGAGCTCAAACCTTTTCCGGAGCTGCTCCACCAGGGCAGAGCCTTTTTCAGAGCCTATGTCATCCTCATGCAGGTTCAGAAGCATAACTTCCGGTTTTATGGAGATAAACTGGAGGTGTCTCAATGAGAGGAGCTCATCCTCGTTAAAGGCAACTCTTCTCAGGGGAATCTCTTCTTCAAGCACTTCCTTGCATCTAAGGAGCACGGCCCGTTCTTTTTCATCCTGTTTCTTTCCCTTTCTTGCCCCTTCCTCCATCCGCTCAAGCCTTTTCTCCACCAGTTCAAGGTCCGAAAATATCAGTTCGAGTTCAACTGTTTCGGCGTCCCTCAGGGGGTCGACATTTCCAGTGGGATGGATTATTGATTCGTCTTCAAAGGCCCTTATGACGTGTACCACGGCATCCACATCCTTTATCATGTCCAGCACCTTGCGGTTCTGCTGAGGGTCGCCCTTTGTTATTCCCAGGTAATCTATGTATTCAACAGTTGCAAGGGTGACCTTTTTGGGCTGGTATATCTCTGTTAGTCTCTCCACACGCTCATCAGGCACCTTCACAACACCGACATTAGGCTGTGCCTCAGTAGTCGGGTAAACAGTAGTAGGAATATTCTGGCCGGTAAGTGCATTAAAGATCGTAGTCTTACCCGAGTTTGCAAGTCCAATAATACCTATCTTCATCTATCTTCTCCTTTTCCCAGACGTTTTCTTAAAAGCATTATACAAATTTAGCCGCAGATTTACGCAGATATGCGCTGATTTTAGAGAAGTTTTTTATTTTAGTCTTTCCCGTATAATCTGCGGTAATCTGCGTTTATCTGCGGCTGAAGTCAGGTCTTTATCTTAATTTCCGCCTCGGATTTCCTCAGGTACGTGGGTGTCAGCATCACAGGGTCTGAGAACTCTCCTTTCTCGGCCTTCTGCATACCGATAATACAGAGGGCTGACGGCAGTGGGTGCATAAGGTTTTCCCCCGGGAAATGGGCCTTCTCTCCAAGGGTACTTAGAATAGCATCTTTATAAAGTGCAGCGCCACTCCCAGTAAAGACGGTCTCTTCATTTATGAGGGTTAAAATGGATTTTATGTCAAGCGCAGCCTCTGGTACAAGTTTCCTGAGTCCCTCTTCAGTCCATCTGAACAATCCCCCGTAGACTTCCTTTCTCCTTGCATCAAGCAAGGGACAGATCAATTTTTTTGTAAAGGGAAAAGAGGCGGTAAAGGCCTCAAGAGTGGATACGGCTACAATGGGTTTGTTGGTTGCAAATGAGAGGCCCTTGACGGTACTGAGGCCAACCCTCAGACCTGTGAAAGAGCCGGGCCCGATGGCGATTGTATAAAAATCTATCTCATTGAATCCGGTTTTAGAATTGTAAAGCAGGAAGTCAGTGCTCTTCATGATCTGCTCGGAGTGAGTCCGTTTTATTCCAAGACGTATCTCCCCCCTGAGACCAGAGTCACTGTCAAAGAGCGAAACACCCCCTACAAGGGTGGAAGTATCAATAGCAAGTGTCAACATAACAGGATTAAGTTAAAATTATTGCGGGTAATTTTTCAAGGAGTTCATCCGGTGCTACCTGATTTTCAGCTTTGTGAGAATAATTCCCGGATATTTATTCAGGGGATTACTCCTTGAAAGAGTGGGGAAGATGGGTCTCTTTCTCATTCCAAGAACTTGCAATCCGGAGGCAAGTTCCTGGTTTTTGGGGTCAAAGGACAAGCCCTTCCGGAATGCTTCAAGGGCATCTTTTTTCAGGTTTGACATGACATAGGTCCTGCCAAGATTTAAATAGAAGAGAGAATAAGGAAAGTCAGTGTCTGAGGCTTCGGCTTCCGTCAGTCTTTTTATCGCTTTCTTGCAGATTTCCAGACCCTTATCGTAGTCCTTATCAACAGTTGAAGTCAGATATCCGTGGTAAGAAGTCAAAAGGGGATCTTTGGGAAATTCCGTGAGGGCCTTTTGGGTTGCATTCATTGCACGGGATAGCTCTCCTTTCTTAACCAACCGTTTTATTTCCCTGAAATATGCTATCCGTGTCTTACTGGCTGTCTCCTCTTCCGTTACCTTTTTTATTGCCCGGCGGTGCTGACTATCAATAAGATTCGACAGTTCACTTTTTTCCTTTACGGATGTGGTAATTTTTAAGGTCTCTATGTGGGCTCCTTCCAGGTATATGGAGGTTTTTATGGTAACAGGTTCACTTCCATGTAAATCTGTAATAACATAGAATGGTTTGCCTTGATGTTCTATTTTGGTGGAAAAGTCGGAAAATTTCCTGGAAATGATATTTACAACATCATCATCTTTTTCCATATTTAATATTACAATCATACACTGTTTTTGTCAAGAACCGTTTGCAGCTTTATCTCTATTGACGGAAATGTATTCTATGGCAAAAAGCGGTCTTTTTATAGTAAAATTGTCATATGAAATATTTTCTTATCCCCCTGTTCCTTCTTTTTTCTTTGCTTTCAGCAGTTCAGGGCGCTTTTGCCGAGCCATCCATATCGTTTGAGGACAAGACCTTTGATTTCGGAGATGTGAATCAGGGCGATCTTCTTGAGCATGCCTTTGTCTTTAGTAATGACGGGACTGATATATTAGTAATAGAGAAAGTAACAGCATCGTGAGGGTGTACTGCAACGGTGGTCAGTTCAGACCGCCTCGCTCCTGGTGAAAAGGGGGAGATAAAGGTAACCGTCAGGACTGATAGAAAAAAGGGGTTTATAGCCAGGACCGTACAGGTCAGGACGAATGATCCCCTGAAGCCGGTTGTTATACTGAATCTGAAGGCAAAGGTGATTGATTCTTTTCACGGAAAGAACCTTGAGACAAAGCAAATGTTCCGTTATCCCTGCAGGAAGTGCCATGTTGACAGAGGAAGAGGGCAACTGGGTGCAAACCTTTTCAGGGCAGACTGTATAATGTGTCATATGAGAGGTAAGAGTGCTCCATCACTTTCTTTACTCAAGAAATTACCGGAGAAGAGGCTTTTGGCAGCTATTGAAAAGGGGGTTCCAGATACAATGATGCCTGGATTTTCCTGGAAGGCTGGTGGTCCACTGACCGAGTCTCAGATAAGGTCTCTTGTAACATATGTAAAAGGTAAGTAGTCTCCAAACCATAGGATAGTAAGTAATAGATAGAACTATTAAGGAAGGAAGCTTTGCTTATTTAAAAATCAGGACTCTATAACCTTCTCTTCTTCTTCCTGTTCGGTTTTGCATTCTATACACATTGTTGTTACAGGCCGAACCTCAAGCCTTCTTATCCCGATCTCGCAGCCGCAGATGTCACAGACGCCGTAGGTGCCATTGTCAATCCTTTCGAGGGCAAGCTCGATCTTCTTCAGTAACCTCTGTTCACGTCCGCGGAGGCGGAGCATGAAATTTCTGTCAATCTCTGCTGTGGCCTGATCACCCATATCAGGAAATGCATTCTCATCAGGGAGTGCATTCAGTGCAGAACCCGCTTCCTGCAGCAGCAGCTCCTTTTGTTGAACCAATGTCTTTTTTATCTCAAGAATCCTTCTTTGCCTTTCAGAGACTTCCTTGTCGGTAGATGCTTTTTTGCATTCCTTTTTCTTTGCTGTTGTGGTTGCACCGGATCTGTTTTTTTTGTTTTGTTTCTTTTTCTCAGGCATATTGTGCTCCTTGCATTTCTCAATATTAAGCCAATGCTGTTGGCATAAAGATTAACAAATACTCTCAATATTAGTCAAGTGTGCTATAATAGCATTCAGTTAATCCGGGTAGAAATCTGGCTGGATGCCGACTATGGCAGAAAATATCCGGTTTTAATTGATACAGGTTCTTAATTTTTGAGTTGCTGCATAATCGTGTCATGTGATGCAATTTCATAATTCAATTGTCTAATATCTTTAATCTCCGGGTTTTATGTATTGGATATATCCTTCAATAATAAAATAACAAGAAAACTATGGAGAGGTGATGGGGAAGTATATATCTATCGATAGATTTAATGTAAGGATAGATAAATCAAGCATAACTGATGCAGGACACACAGCATCGATTATGTATGTTGTCTGTTGCTTCTTCTTTGTATTGGCAGTTTCTTTTAATGCCTATGCTGAAGATTCCCCCCTGACTCCACTTATAGAGAGGACGGTCTCGTTTGTTAAGCCCATGGCAGGGGATGTTGTCTCTGTAGATGACGGGATAGTCAGGATTGGCCTGGGAACCAGGGACGGTTTATCCAGGGGGATGCGTTTAAAGGTGCTCAGAAGAGGAGGATTTTTTTATCATCCTGTGACTCAGGAGCCTATCGGGAGAGCTGAAGAAGCCGTGGGGGCAATAGAGGTCCTTCAGGTGGAAGAGGCATTTGCTTCTTGTAAGATAATAGAGGGAGAGGCAAAGAGTGGTGACATTGCAAGAATCTCGGCCTCAAAAAAGAGGTTGCTTTTTTATCAGGAAGAATCTGTTGATTATTACCTTGGTGACGCATACTACAAGGGATTGAAGACAACCGGCAGGTTCGAGATCGTTGATGCTCCGGTAGGACGGTTAGATGCCGAAAAACTCCTCAAAGTTGCTGCTTCAGAAAAGACAGACCTTGTACTCGTCCTGGGGTCCGGGGAAACAGGTGAGAAGATCAATCTGAAACAGACCCTGTTATGGCCGGATGGTGCGATACTCTCGGAAGACTCCCTATTTGTGCCCGCTGCTTTTTTTGCTGAACTGAAGTTTGGATCAGAGCTTCTTACAGATGTACAGAATGCCCCGCTTTTAAGTTACGACCTTCCCAACGGAGCGGATCTCATAAGTGCCGGAGACATTGATGGCGACGGAAGGATTGATCTGGTGGTGAGCACAGGTGATGGAATAATATATGTTTACAACTATGACATTGAAATGGAGGTCCTCTATCGATTGAAAATGAATCCATCCGGGACGGTTATCCGGATGCAGGTGTTTGACATTGATACAGACGGAAAAGACGAGATTTTCCTGAGTGTGGTATCTTCCGGTTATGAAGCAGTTAACTCCTATATATATAAGCTGAAAGATCAAAAACTTGAAACCCTTTGGAAAACAGATGGCTTTATCAGGGTAATGGATGGAAAAATTCTGTACCAGAAATATTCGAACTCCGAAGCTTATTCAGGTCCCGTAATCCTGATAAATCATCAGGATGGTTTCAGGATGGAGGGTGCTTACAGGGGGTTGGAAGGTTTTAATATTTACGATTTTGTTACACTCAAGGATGAAGAAGGAAGGACTGTCTATCTGTCAATGGATGATAACAATCATCTTAAGCTGATAGATAGCAACGGCAATGCCGTCTGGCGTAGTGTTGAGAGTATGGGAGGTTTTGTAAGAGAATTTACAACAGAGCCTCCTTTAACAGATGCTGATGGGGTTGTCTGGCATCTAAATGACAGGATGGTGAAAAGAAATAACGAGGCTGTAGTGATAAAACGAAATCCACTGATAGGAAGGGTCCTGGGGTATAAGAGCTCCCAGTTGCGTGGATACAGATATTCCGGTACTACTGTGGATGGATCGACACTCGTTGACAAGATAAGTGGTAAAGTACTTGACTACTCAATTTTTGATGATAAGGTGGCGGTTTTGAGTAAACCTCTGCTGGGGATAAAGGCCGGAAATATATTAAGAGGAAAGAACCCGATGGTGACAATTCTTCAGATATATTCAATAAGGGGAAGGTAGATTGTGCAGACAAATATCCCTGGACATGTAGGCGTGATAATGGATGGCAACGGAAGGTGGGCACAGTTGAGAGGTCTGCCCAGAGTAGAGGGTCATAGAACGGGTGCTGAGCGGACAAAGGAGTTAATCAAGGCTGCTCAGGAAGTGGGGATAGATGTGCTTACCCTTTATGCATTCTCTCTGGAGAACTGGCAGAGACCTGATGATGAGGTGACTACACTTATGGAGTTGCTGCAGCTGTATCTGACCAAGGAGTTGAAGGATTTAATAATGGAGGGTATCAAATTCAGAGTTATTGGTGACAGGGAAAAACTGCCCGCCGTGATACAGGCAATCATTACAGAGATAGAGGAAAGAACATCAGCAAATAAAGGATTGACACTTGTTATTGCGCTGAGCTATGGCGGAAGGGATGAAATACTGAGGGCCGTAAAAAAGGCTATTTCCGGGGGGGTAAGGCCTGAGGAGATAACCGAGGAAAAATTTGAGACGTTACTTGACACCTCGGGGTTGCCGGCAGTTGATTTAATCATAAGAACCAGTGGAGAAAAAAGGCTCAGCAATTTTCTCCTGTGGCAGGGCGCTTACGCTGAATTATATTTCACAGAGACACTCTGGCCTGATTTTACCAGGGAGGAGTTTCTTTGTGCGATGCAGGATTACCAGCGCAGGGAAAGGAGATTCGGGGGAATTATGTCCCCTTCAGAATCATAATGAAGAAAAAGAGAGAGATCGTTGCCTTAGCACTGCTGCCGTTAATCTATCTATATATAATGAAACTGCCATCTGTTTTTTTTCTTGGTCTTCTGTTCTTTATCTCAGCAGGCGCACAGATGGAGTTTTATTCAATGTACAGAGTAAAGAAATCGTTCAGTTTTTTGGGGATATTGGCCGGACTGCTCTTTTTATATTCTGTTTATACCGGGTGGGGTGAACTTCGATTGCTGTTGATAGTTTCTTTCCTGCTTTTGGTGCTCTTCAGACTCTTTGACCGGGAAGCGGGGCCGGAACAGGCGCTTTCTGATATTGCACCCGTGGTCGTGGGGTTTTCTTATATTCCCCTGATCCTCAGTCTGCAGATTGCCCTGAGGGATGCAGGCCCTGAATGGATTATATTTATTGGTGCAACAGTATGGGCGTCGGATAGTTTTGCTTATTATATCGGTAAGAACTTTGGCAAGAGAAAACTCTATCCATCTATAAGTCCGAAGAAGACTATTGAAGGCGCTGTTGGTTCAATGGCCGGAGGGGTGTTGGCCGGGGTTCTGATAAAGATACTCTTGATAGACAGTATAACTGTCTATCAGGTGTTGGCTGTAGGGTTTCTCATAGGATGTATTGCCGTCCTTGGAGACCTTACGGAGTCGATGTTCAAACGCGATTCAGGTGTGAAGGATTCGAGTTCCCTGATTCCGGGACATGGTGGTGTGCTTGACAAGATAGACGGGATGCTTTTTGTAACCCCTGTGGTTTATGTAGTTGTTAAATATGTAGTTTCATAAGAAAATATATACAACCGGAGTGTTGGAGCATTGGATTAATGGAGTGATGCTTGACCCAATACTCCGTCAATCCATTAATCCTTAGTCTTATAATTCTTGAAAGCCGATAGATGAAAAATATAACAATTCTTGGTTCAACAGGTTCAATCGGTACTGCAACCCTTGAGGTTATAAGGAGATATCCGGATAAGTTCAGGGTGGTCGGTCTTACAGCAGGACGCAATATTGAGCTCTTTCAAAGACAGATTCAAGAATTCAGGCCTCTTGTTGTGGCAGTGGCAGATGATACAGGGGCAGGGAAGTTAAGAGAAAACACGGGATTTAGCGAGATTTTATCCGGTCCTCAGGGTATACAGGATGTTGCTGCCTATCCAGGGGCGGATTTTGTGCTTTCAGCCATCTCGGGTTCTGCAGGACTCTTACCCACACTATCAGCCATTATGGAGGGAAAGACCGTTGGCCTTGCCAACAAGGAGACCCTTGTAATGGCCGGTCCCCTTGTCAATAAGGCCATAGCAAAATACGGGGCAAGACTTATTCCTGTTGACAGTGAGCATAGTGCCATTTTTCAATGCATGCACGGATATAACAGTTCGGATATCAAGAGGCTGGTTCTGACGGCCTCCGGCGGGCCCTTCCATGGAAGAAAAGGTGATGACCTTAAGGATATAAAACCCGAAGATGCCCTTAATCATCCCACCTGGCAGATGGGAAAGAAGATTACCATTGATTCTGCAACATTGATGAACAAGGGGCTTGAGGTAATAGAGGCCCATTATCTCTTTGGTTTTGCTTCGCATGACATTGACGTAATTATACATCCACAGAGCATTGTGCACTCCCTTGTGGAGTTCCTGGATGGAGCGCTTATTGCTCACATGGCACATCCTGATATGAAGGGACCGATCGCTTATGCCCTTTCCTACCCGGAGAGGCTTGAGGGGGTTCTGGCTCCCTGTCATCTCTATGAATTGGGAGCGCTTACCTTTGAGAGACCTGACATTGAGAGGTTTCCCTGTCTCGGATATGCTTATGAGGCCTTGAATGCAGGAGGTACTGCCACGGCGGTACTTAATGCAGTAAATGAAATGGCGGTGGAGGCGTTCATTGAGGGCCGTATGACTTTCCACCAGATACCTGTTATAATAGAAAAAGTGCTCAATGCCCACGAGCCGGTATCGCTTAAGGATATAGAGACAGTTATGTTGGCTGATGAATGGGCAAGAAGAAAGTTCAGGGAATTAGTTTGTGTCTGTTGATAAACTCGGATCTTTGCAGCTTTTCCGTCATTCTCCGAAAGCGTTCGGGATTGCGGCAATGACAAATGACCGTAATTTATAAACAGTCTCTATTGTCACGTCAACCTTGAAATGTTGGGGGGGTTGAATTGTCATTCCCGCTATGTCGGGAATCATTCTTCTCTTTGATTCCGGACATTCATCCTTCGTAGCACTACGGAGAACAGGAGCCGGAATGACACATGAGAGTTGACATGATACTATTTGTTTCGAAATAACAATTAGCGTATAAAAGGAGGTCTAATATTCTATCAGCAATAATACTCTTGGGAATTCTTATTTTTGTGCATGAACTCGGCCATTTTCTGGTGGCCAAGTTTTCAGGTGTAAAGGTCCTGAAGTTTTCACTCGGTTTTGGACCAAAAGTTATAGGCAAGCAGATAGGTGAGACAGAGTACATGCTCTCTGCCGTCCCGCTCGGGGGGTATGTAAAGATGCTGGGCGAGGAGGCAGGTGAGGAGCTTGACGAGGCGGATAAGGAGAGGGCTTTTAATCAGCAGAGTGTTACAAAAAGAATCCTGATCGTTCTTGCCGGGCCTGTGTTTAATATATTCCTGACCTATATAATCTTCACCGCTGTGCTTTCAACAGGACTTCCTGTTAATGTCCCTGTATTGAGCAACATCCTGCCTGTTATAGATGAGGTGCAGGAGGGTTATCCGGCTTCTGAGGCAGGCCTGAAAGCCGGGGATGTAATAGTGAAGATAGATAACAAAAGGATTGATACCTGGTTTGATATGGTGAATATTGTTGTCAAAAACCCAGGGAAGAAACTTGATTTTGTTGTAAAAAGGGATGGGAAACTGTTAAACCTCAAAATTATTCCTCAGTCTGTTGAGGAGGTTGACCCTGGAGGAAACAAGGTAGTTATAGGAAGAATCGGGGTCAAAAAACTCGGAGGAGGTTTTTTTGAGTCCATTCAGAGTGATTCAGTTCTTGAGGCACCGGTCAAAGGCGTGGTAGCCACCTATAAGATGGGGTTTTTTGTTGTAGACTCCATCAAGATGCTGATAACGAGACAGGTGTCTCTAAAGAACATAAGCGGTCCTGTGACTATTTTACAGGAATCAGGGAAGGCAGCCTCGGCAGGCCTTCTGACATATTTTATGTTTATGGCATTGTTGAGTGTGAACCTTGGTGTCCTTAATCTCCTGCCGGTTCCTATCCTTGACGGAGGTCACATCGTCATGTTTGTGATAGAGGGGATCAAGGGAAAACCCCTGAGTGAAAGGACAGTTGCTATTACTCAAAAGATAGGTCTTGCACTTCTCCTTTTACTTATGGCATTTGCACTCTATAATGACTTTGTCAGAATCTTTACAGGAAGTAGTACACCGTGACGGAAGACCGGATAGAGGTTAAAGTATATTATGAAGATACGGATTGCGGAGGGGTCGTCTATTATGCCAATTACTTCAGATACTTTGAACGTGCAAGGACTGAATACCTGGAGCAACGCGGTGTTTCGCTAAAGGCGTTGATGGAGAAAGGGATTTGTTTTGTTGTTGTTGATGCCTCTGCACATTACCGTCAGTCAGGGAGATACGGCGATATTTTAATGATTCAGACAGATATAACAGACAGGGGTGCAGCCAGTATTACATTTTCACATCAGGTAACGAGAAAGCAGACAGGAGATCTGCTTGTCTCCGGTCTTGTGAAAATTGCCTCCGTGTCAGAGCAGATGAAACCAATAAAACTTCCTGAATCCGTCCTTCAGGTTTTAGGGTGAAGAGATTCAGCAACCCTGTGATTGCCGGAACATTGAGATGAAGCCGGCTTTACTAAAGAAACAGATATCTGCCGGCGGGGTTGTTCTCAAAAGGGACAGCGACGGAATAAAGGTGGTTCTTGTTTCTGTAAAGGACGGTTCGGTATGGACACTTCCAAAAGGACTGGTTGAAAAAGGGGAAGAGCCGGAGGTGACTGCCCTGAGAGAGGTGCAGGAAGAGACAGGCCTGAGGGGTCGCATAGTGGATAGCCTTGATACTGTCTCATACTGGTATTTCCTGAAGGATGAGAATACAAAGTATCATAAAACAGTCTATTATTATCTTGTTGAGTATATGGGCGGGAGTACGGATAACCATGACCGGGAGGTTGATGAGGCTTCATGGTTTCCTCTTGACGACGCATTGAAAATGGTAAAATATAAAGGCGACAGGGAGATACTTGAAAGGGCAAAAGAGAGGCTTTTACGTATAGATGAAAAATAGAAAGATCCTCCAAAGAGAGGAGGTCGGGAAAGAGATGGAGAGGCTGCGGTCAGAGGGCAAAAGGATTGTCTTTACAAATGGCTGTTTTGACCTGATCCATGCAGGTCATATTCAGTATCTTGGAGAGGCCAAAGCCCTGGGCGATGTACTTGTAGTCGGTGTCAACTCCGATGCTTCTGTCAGAAGGTTAAAAACCAAAAGGCCCATAGTCCCTCAGGAGCAGCGGGTCGAGGTCCTCTCAGCCCTTGAGATGGTGAGTTACGTTACCATATTTGCCGAGGATACGCCGTATGAGATTATAAGATTAATTATGCCTGATGTGCTTGTTAAGGGGGGGGACTGGGAGGTAGAGGATATTGTTGGTGCAGACCTTGTCAAAGAGGTTCACAGCCTTCCTTACAGACAGGGTATCTCCTCAACGGGTATAATTGAGCGGATTATTGAGAGGTTCTGTCAAGCTTCATGAAGTCGTTTCTGCTTGCTTCCTTCAAAGATATTGTTAAAGCTTTGCCGCAAACGGTTGAAGCACAATCAGCCCCTGCCTTTAAGGTTTTCAATCTCAGGGACTCATCCAAATCTCTTTTTGTTGCCCTTATGGCCCTTCAAAACAGGACCTGCAACCATATCCTCTTTACCGGTACAGAGGATGAAGCAGGGACACTGAGAAATGACGTGTTTTTCTATCAAAATATCCTTGATGGTTCCGACATATCTGATATCCCTGTTTTTTTGCCTGAGCAGGGAGGCGTTGATTCCACAGGTATCCGGCTTAGGAATATCCTGGAACTTAAAAAGGGAAGGATGTTTATTGGTTCAATGGATGCATTCCTTTCTCCTACGTGGAGGCCTGAGGACTTATCCCTCTCCATCTTAAAGCTCGGAAAGGGGATGACAATCAGCAGGGAAGGGCTTGCTGAAAGGCTTCAATCAATTGGCTACAGGCAGGTGCCTCTTGTTTCCGAAAAAGGCGAGTTTAGCGAGAGTGGCTGGGTTTTTGATCTTTATCCGTCAAACATGGACAGGCCAATCAGACTGGAATTTTTCGGAGATGAACTGGATGATATAAAGACCTTTGAGATCGATACCCAGCGCTCTGACAGTCAACTGAACGAGGCCGAAGTCCTGCCTGCAATTGAAAAAGAAGGGAGCCCGTTGATTTCCTCCTTTGATGGAGAGACCTTTTGTTATTTTACAGAGACAATCAGGGGTCAGGTCTCAACATTTGGCACTATTTTGGGGAAGTGTCAAATGTTGAGACCTGACCCCTCTTTTATAACCCTCCATTCATTGCCTATGGAGGGTGAGACGGAAGCATCGACAAGTTCTCTCTCCGGCATTGGACTCCTCCATAGTGAGAGAAAGGATATCTACGGGCTTGCGGAGGCGTTGAAGAGGTTGGATGAGAAGGTTGTCTTTGTGCTCTCCTCTGAATCCCAGGCAAAGAGGATAAATGAGGTGCTGGGGGATGGGGGAGTGGTTGCTCCGATGGTTTCCATGGATGACATCGGAAGCTACAGTGGAAGGTATTCAATTACTGTTGGAGTGCTTTCCGGGGGGCTTCATATTCCAGGGCTGATAATCCTTACAGAGAAAGAGATATTTGGAAGGAGACCACTCTTAAAACCCCATAAGGCTTCCAGGGTCAAAAAGCTGCTTGAGACTATAGAGGACCTTAAGGCCGGTGATTATGTTGTTCACCGTGAGCACGGTATGGGGAGGTTTGCAGGACTTGAACCCCTTCATGCCTCTGCATACAAGGGAGAGGCCATGGTTATAGAGTATGCAGATAGTGCAAGGCTCTATCTGCCCCTGCAGAATATCGGCCTTATTCAGAAGTACAGGGCCGCCGAAGGGGTTATTCCAAATCTTGACAGGCTTGGTGGGAGCCGCTGGAAGAAGAAAAAGGAGAAGGCGAGGAAAAAGGTCCGTGAGCTTGCAGGTAAACTCATATCCATTTACGCACAGAGAGAGGTAGTTGAGGGCTACTCATTCA
>VAPH01040614.1_pt1 | contig 13451 bp, 10 predicted proteins | sample 3393861 | NCBI WGS metagenome assembly VAPH01 (sample SAMN08290439, study PRJNA428436) | hydrothermal vent metagenome | isolation source: Deep-sea hydrothermal vent chimney | place: Atlantic Ocean: South-mid Altantic Ridge | reverse complement strand
CAACAATATCTGCCCCCGCCTCGGCATGGGAAAGCGCCTGTTTTACCAGCACGGCGACGGTTTCATCATTTAAGACATAACCCGACTCATCTATAAGACCATCCTGGCCATGGGTGGTAAACGGGTCCAGGGCGACATCGGTTATGACGCCCAGTTCTGGAAAACTTTTTTTCAGGGCGCGAACAGCATTTTGCGCCAATCCTTTAGGGTTGAACGCCTCTTTTGCCGATTCTGTTTTTTTGGTTTCGGGCACAACTGGAAACAGGGCAATGGCGGGCACCCCTAAATCGACCAGCCTGGCAGCATACTCCAGCAACAAATCGATGCTCATACGCGAAATGCCGGGCATAGATGTGATGGCTTCGGTCTTATTTTCGCCTTCAATAATAAATACCGGCTGGATCAGGTCGTCGACCTGCAAATGAGACTCGCGCATCAGGCGTCGGGAAAAATCATCCCGCCGCATACGACGCATGCGGGTACGGGAATAACTACCTGCCGGATTTTTTTGCTTGCTCATATCATCATTATATATAGCTACTGGCTGTGAGAGTACTGAAATCACGGGATTTCAGCAATGTAAGGTGTGTTTTGCTGTTACCGAAGCCTGCCTGGCCCAGGGAAGTAACAATTTCATGAGATTTGAATCTTTCTACCAGAAAAAAGGCCCGGGAGACCGGGCCTTTTTTTAACATGACTAAGGACTAACGACGTCGTTTTGTCTTTTTCTTGGCGGCCTTTTTCTTCACTTTCTTTTTCGCTACTTTTTTCTTGGCGGCCTTTTTCTTCACTTTCTTTTTCGCGGCTTTCTTTTTGGCTACTTTTTTCTTGGCCAACTTTTTCTTCACTTTCTTTTTCGCGGCCTTTTTCTTCACGACCTTCTTTTTGGCTACTTTTTTCTTGGCGGTCTTTTTCTTCACGACCTTCTTTTTGGCTACTTTTTTCTTGGCCGCAGCTTTTTTGGCACTACCTGCTTTAGCGGCCTTTTTAGCCGTTGCAGTGGCTTCGTTGATTTTCTTCATGGCAGAAGCTAAAGGTCTGATCTGGGCCTCGATAATTTCACACATTTTGTCGAAAATCTCGCTAATACTGCCAACGCCGGCAACTGTCCGCAGTTTGCCCTGGGCCTTGTAATAGGACATCAAGGGGGCAGTCTGCTCTTCGTAAACTGTTAAACGATTAGCGACCGTATCCTCGTTATCGTCTGAGCGGTGCTGCAAGGTACCACCGCACTTGTCACATTTACCGGGCACCTTGGGTGTTGAGAAATATATATTATAGATAGCACCACATGATCCACAGCTACGGCGACCAGTAATACGCTTGAGTAGTACGCTCTTATCCACGTCAACCAGTAGTGAAAGCTGAATTGGCTGGCCGACACGGGCCAACATAGCATCCAGTGATTGCGACTGCGGAATATTACGGGGGAAACCGTCCAGAATAAAACCAGATTTTGCATCAGGTTTTGCCATACGCTCCTGGATCATGCCCAGTACGATGTCGTCTGAGACTAACTGGCCCGCATCCATGGCCGTTTTTGCCCGTTTTCCTAGTTCTGTGCCTGCCGCCACGGCTTCGCGCAGCAAGTCGCCAGTTGATATTTGAGGTATGTTGTATCTCTCAACCAGTTGTTTGGCTTGTGTTCCTTTCCCCGAGCCGGGTGCCCCTAATAGTACGATACGCATATTATTATCCTAAGTGTATTTATATAACTTATTGATTTTTATCATGATTTATAATCACCCTTTGGTGACCTGCAAGCGACCCCAAACCTACCTGCTTGCGCCCCCTGTCGTCAACGGTTTCTGTCTATAAATCCACCCTATTCTTGCATCGAATCTTTGCAGTGTACCCCTACCGGAATTGGAGTAATCTATGCCACCGTCTGATCGGGCATTGGTTACTTGATCCGGCTATAAAAAAATAACATATAAATTGGCCAAAGTAGCCACTAGCAGGTTCCACACATGAAAAAAATACCTGATTTTAATGATACCGAAATCTGGAGAGTTGAGACCACGCTAACAGAACGATATGGCAAAAAAGTGACTGTTGAACTGGCAAATGCCGAGATCAGGCTCGACTCAAGTAAGCGCGTACTGACACCCTGTCCGGTGATCTGCTAGTCAGAAATAGGAGCTAATTTTGTTGTTTTTAAACTAGGTGAAAGGGCCTATCGGCCCCAGTTTTATTACCGTGGTTACCAGCAGTTCGGTACCGGCGTGAACAAATATGACAATATTGCCGAGTGTGTCACCGCATTATTACAAGTACAGGCAGACCACCATACGAAAGAAGAGAATTCAGATTAATGGAGAAAATAAATAATGGCTAAAGCCACAAAGAAAAAAACTGGCCGCAAAAATACGGGCAGAAAATCGACCAAAAAATCCCCGGCCAAGCGCGCACGTATTATCCGCGAGCCGGCACAGAACGCCTTTTATGCCCAGTCGGGCGGTGTCACAGCAGTCATCAACGCCTCCGCCAGTGGCCTGATTGAAACCGCACGCAAACACAAGAAAAAAATTGCCAATGTTTATGCTGGTCGCAACGGCATTATCGGTGCCTTAACTGAAGATTTGATTGATACCAGCAAAGAATCAGCTACCACTATTCGCGCCCTGCGCCATACCCCCAGCGGCGCCTTCGGCTCCTGTCGTTTCAAGCTAAAAAGCCTGGTCGATAACCGCCGTGAATACGAGAGACTCATTGAAGTATTCAAGGCCCACAATATCGGTTACTTCTTTTACAATGGTGGCGGTGACTCTGCCGATACCTGTCTCAAGGTTTCGCAATTGTCAGAAACCATGGGTTACCCCATTAAAGCCATCCACGTCCCCAAGACCGTGGATAACGATTTACCCATTACCGATAACTGTCCCGGTTTTGGCTCTGTCGCCAAGTATGTTGCCATTAGCACCCAGGAGGCCAGTTTTGATGTCGCCTCCATGTGCAAAACTTCAACCAAGGTATTTATTGTTGAAGTCATGGGTCGCCATGCGGGCTGGATTGCTGCTGCGGGCGGCCTCGCCTCCACCAAAGACAACCCGATCCCGACAATTATCCTGTTCCCGGAAGTTGAATTTGATCAGGCCAGGTTCCTGGCCCGTGTCTCTGACATGGTCAAGAAACACGGTTACTGCACGGTGGTGGTTTCCGAGGGCGTACACTGGTCTGATGGTCGTTTCCTGGCCGATACCGGCCTTAAAGATGCTTTTGGTCATGCCCAACTGGGTGGGGCTGCCACCGTGATTGCCGGTATGGTACAGGGCGAACTTGGTCTGAAAAATCACTGGGCCGTTGCTGATTATTTACAACGAGCCGCGCGCCATATTGCTTCCAAAACTGATGTCGACATGGCCTATGCCATGGGCAAGGCCGCGGTTCAGTTTGCTATCAAGGGCCACAACTCTGTGATGCCAACCATTAAGAGACTGTCGAACAAACCTTTTAAATGGAAAGTGGGCATGGCAGCTTTGGACAAGGTCGCTAATGTTGAAAAAATGATGCCCATGAATTTTATATCCAAGGATGGTTACGGTATTACCCATGCCTGCAAAAATTATCTTGAGCCATTAATTAAAGGTGAGGACTACCCGCCTTACAAAGACGGCATGCCTAAATATGTACGAATCAAGGGCATTGCCGTCAAGAAAAAACTGAAAAAGAAATTTGAGCTGTAAATGTCAAACCCGTCGGCAAAATTATTAATTATAATTGTTGGCGGAATTTTTTTTATTCCGGGCTGTGACTGATGTGATGTTGGGCCGAGATGACACTAGGTAAGACAAGAGAGTTATTAGCGGTACAGGCAGATTTTGGCGGTTTCTATAATGGAAACTTTGCCAAATTAATTTTATCTGAAGCCAACAGAGAACATGGTCAGGCCGCAGTGGACAAGTTGATTAAGGAACTCGCGCTTGATGATATTTTTGGTTTTTAAAAGGGGCACTTTGTTCGATGGTGGTCTCGATAAGGGCCGACAATAAATAAAGTTCTTGTTGCAATATTCATTTATTATATTTTTTTTGTATATATTGAGACTTTTATACAAAGATCTCAAAATATTTTTTAATAACAGGGGACGAGGAGAGGTAAGATGTCTACAGGTTTATATTTCGCACTAGGTAGCGCAATAGCCGCCATTATTTATGGCGTTATTTCGATCAGCTGGATCATGAAGCAGCCAACAGGCAATAAAAAAATGGTTGAGATCGCCCAGGCAATTCAACAGGGTGCCTCGGCTTATTTGACCCGACAATACAGGGCAATTGGTGTTGTTGGTGTTATCCTGTTTTTTGCAATCCTGTTTTTCCTGGATACGCAAACTGCAGTGGGTTTTGCCATTGGCGCCATTAGCTCGGGCCTGGCAGGTTTTATCGGCATGCATATCTCGGTTCGCGCCAATGTCCGCACCGCCGAAGCTGCCAGGCAGGGAATTAATCCAGCGCTGCAAATCGCTTTTCGAAGCGGTGCCATAACCGGCATGTTTGTAGTTGGTCTGGGCCTGCTTGGTGTTGCCGGTATGTATGCAGTATTGCTGGCAATGGGCGTCGAAGATCCTATCCATCCGCTTATTGGTTTAGCCTTTGGCGGTTCACTAATTTCTATTTTCGCTCGCTTAGGTGGTGGCATTTTCACCAAGGGTGCCGATGTTGGTGCTGATATTGTCGGTAAAGTTGAAGCAGGTATCCCGGAAGATGATCCACGCAACCCGGCAGTAATCGCAGATAACGTGGGTGATAATGTCGGTGATTGCGCTGGTATGGCGGCCGACTTGTTTGAAACCTACGCGGTAACAGTTATCGCAACCATGTTGCTAAGCAGTCTGCTGTTAAGCGGTAATACCAATGCCATTATTTACCCGTTGGTACTGGGCGGTGTTTCAATCATCGCGTCAGTGATAGGGACATTTTTTGTTAACGCCAGAGAAGGCGGAAAAATTATGAATGCCCTGTACCGGGGATTGATGGTTGCGGGTGTCCTGGCGGCGATTGCTTTTTACCCCATTACCACCTGGATGTTGGGAGATACCATTATTGTTGATGGTCTCACGATTTCCACGCTAAACCTCTATTACACATCACTGATTGGCCTGGCCCTGACGGCAGTGCTGGTGGTCATTACCGAGTACTACACAGCAACCGAATACAGTCCGGTACGTAATATTGCGGCGGCCTCTGTCACTGGTGGCGGCACCAACGTTATCGCAGGTTTGGGTCTGTCCATGAAAGCAACAGCGGCACCCGTACTGGCTGTGGTTGCCAGTATTTACGGCGCTTATGAACTGGCTGGCCTCTATGGCATTGCCATTGCCGCTACGTCCATGCTTTCCATGACCGGCATAATTGTCGCTCTCGATGCCTACGGTCCTGTGACTGATAACGCCGGTGGCATTGCTGAAATGGCCGAGCTGCCTAAAAAGGTACGGGACGTCACCGATCCGCTGGATGCAGTGGGCAACACCACTAAAGCAGTCACCAAGGGTTACGCCATTGGTTCGGCAGGCCTGGCGGCATTGGTCTTGTTTGCTGATTATACCAATGGCCTGGAGGCAGCAGGCAAGGTGCTCACATTCGATCTTTCAGATCACATGGTCATTATTGGTTTGTTTATCGGTGGGCTGGTGCCTTACTTGTTCGGCGCCATGGCCATGGAAGCAGTGGGTCGCGCTGCTGGCGAGATTGTCACCGAGGTCCGGCGCCAGTTTAAAGAAATGCCCGGCATTATGGATCGAACTGAAAAACCGGATTATTCCCGTGCTGTAGACATGTTAACCAAGGCTGCTATTAAGGAAATGATAATTCCTTCGCTACTACCAATAGTCGTACCTGTCGCAGTTGGCCTCTTACTTGGGCCCAAGGCCCTGGGTGGTTTACTGGTAGGCACGATCGTCACCGGTTTATTTGTTGCCATCTCCATGACCACCGGTGGTGGCGCCTGGGACAATGCCAAGAAATATATTGAAGATGGCAACCACGGCGGCAAGGGCTCTGATGCCCACAAAGCAGCGATAACCGGTGATACGGTTGGTGATCCTTACAAGGATACTGCCGGCCCGGCCATTAATCCATTAATCAAGATTATTAACATTGTGGCACTGATGATTGTGCCATTGCTGTGATCCTGTTTTTTATAGTTTGAGCTTAAAGGGTTGGCAGTTGCCAGCCCTTTAATTTTTTAAAACTGATTACCCCGACAAGATTAACAGGATAGTGATTGCTTCCTGTATTTCATGTAGCAACACTTTGAATAATTATTTAAAGATTCCAGTTCAGTATGAATAATACTGGCCGTCTAGCTGCATAATTTATTTATCCTGTAAATCCTGTCTAAGTGCTTTGAATTTTATTACTAAAGGCCAGATCAAAAACATTTGACAGAATGAACAGGATGAACAGGATTACTTTAGTATTATTGATTGGGTCTGTTTCTCAGGTTTAATCCTGAAAATCTTGTGAATCCTGTCTTAATGATATTATTTTAATTATGAAAATTTGCATAATCTCTGATAGCCACGACCGGCGCGAAGCATTGGCAGCGGCAGTAAACGATGCCAAAAGTCGCGGTGCCGAGCTGGTATTGCATTGTGGTGACATTGTCGCCCCCAGCACCCTCCATGCCATCCAGCCCATTGGCCTGCCAGCCCATGTCATCCATGGCAACAATATGGGCGATACCTATAACCTTGGCAAACTGGCCTGCGAAAAAGACAGTGGAATTTTTTACCATGGTCAGGATGCGACGCTGGAATTTCATGGCCGCAAAATTTTTATTGTGCATTACCCCCACTATGCCCGGGCCATGGCATTAACCGGTGATTACGACCTGGTGTGCAACGGCCATGAACACCGGGCCCATATTGATACAGTAAAAAATACCAGGGGCGGAGAAACCATACTACTGGATCCTGGTACTGTTGGCGGGGTCAGCGCCCCGGCTACTTACGTGTTGGGTGATCTGGATAAAATGAAATTTGAGATCCTGGATGTACCCCTGGATTGAATTTTAATACTAAAGACCAGATCAAAAACGTTTGACAGGATGAACAGGATTTCTGATTGAGTCTGTTTCTCAGGTTTAATCCTGTAAATCTTGTAAATCCTGTCTATGTGTTTTGAATTTTAATATTAACCAGGAACTAACTGGTAGCTGCCGTTGCACGACTCATTTGGTTCATAGGCATAATGCCAAGGGCTTCAAATAGCGCCTGATCTTTTGCCACGCCGGGGTTATCTGTGGTTAACAGTTCATCACCGTAAAAAATTGAATTAGCGCCCGCAAAAAAACAAAGCGCCTGTAATGAATCTGACATTTCCGAGCGGCCAGCGGACAAACGTACAAAACTGGTGGGCAAGATAATACGCGCGGTTGCAATGGTCCTGACAAATTCCAGGGGCTCGACTTGCTCGGCACCAGAAAGGGATTGATCCAGCGGGGTACCGGGAATGCGGACCAGTAAATTAATTGGCACACTTTCAGGCACCGGATCAAGACTGGCAAGCTCGGCAATAAATTGGGCCCGTTGTTGCCGGGACTCACCCATGCCGACGATGCCGCCGCAACATACATTAATGCCGGCATCCCGGACCTTGTTCAGGGTAGCCAGGCGATCTTCGTAACTGTGGCTGCCGACTATATTGCTGTAATACTCTTCAGCGGTATCGAGATTATGGTTGTAATAATCGAGGCCGGCCTCAGCCAATTGTTGCGCCTGCCCCTCTTTTAACATGCCCAGGGTGACGCAAGTCTCCAGGCCCATGGCCTTGACCTGGCGAACCATGTCCAGCACCGGGGTCAGGTCCTTTTGCTTGGGTCCGCGCCAGGCCGCGCCCATACAAAATCGACTGGCGCCACTTTTTTTGGCGGCACGGGCGGCTGTTAACACGTCTGCCAGGGGCATCAGGTCATGGTCTTCAATCTCGGTCTCGTGGCGCGCTGATTGGGAGCAATAAGCGCAGTCCTCGGAACATTTACCGGTTTTAATCGATAATAATGTGCTCAGCTGCACTGTATTGGGATCAAAATGCTGGCGATGGACTTGTTGAGCCTGAAATATCAAGTCATTGAACGGCAGTGCCAGCAAGGCCTGTACTTGTGCGGGGGATGAAGCCATGAACGTCTCCTGAATCAAATCAGGCTGAAAATTAGGGGATGACAGGCTGATTGTCAACCTATCAGAGGGTGTTTGGTTGACAAGAACCGGTTTTTAACTGGCTGAGCGGCTGGATGGCTTGTTCCAGTCCTGGACGTCGCCGGCCAATGCCTGCAATGCCGCCAGATCCAGAATATGCACCTGGCGTCCTTCCACCTTGATCATGCCATCATCCTGGAATCGGGAAAACAAACGACTGACCGTTTCCAGTGCCAAGCCCAGGTAATCGCCCAAATCCTGGCGCGACATACTTAGCCTGAAATGTTTGGCAGAAAGGCCCAGGGACTCGAATCGCTCTGACAGGCTTAATAAACAGGTGGCCAACCGGGCATCGGCAGTCATTTTTCCCAACATCATGAGCTGGCCCTGCTCCTTGACGATCTCCTTGCTCATGATGCGCAGTAATTGTCTTTGTAATCCCGGGATTTTCCCGGCCAGGTCTTCGAGACTGTTTAAGGGTATTTCACAAACTTGCACGGGTTCCAGGGCAATTGCATCACAGGGGTGCCGCTCATCGCTAATGGCATCTACCCCAATCAGTTCACCCGGCAAATGAAAACCGGTAATCTGGACATAACCGTCCTGGGCCAACTCCAGGGATTTTATACTGCCCGATTTAATGGCATACAAACTTTGTAACTTTTCACCAATCCGGTACAGGTGGTCACCTTTTTTTAAATTTCGGGTACGTTTTATGATTTTAGCAAGATCGCCCATGTCATCTTCGGTCAAGCCGAGCGGTAAACAAAGTTCACGCAATGAACAGTCCTTACATGCAACCTTCATGCGACTGAGATTGACGACTGGTGATCTTTTTGATGCTGCCATGATATCCCGTTAATTAATGCCCGTTATTTTATCCGCGAAATTGACCCGGTTCGTACCTGTCTACCAGTATAGGTAAATATATCAAAAAGTGTCTAGATTACCCTGGAAAATTTTTGATTTTTTGACTGTTTAAGATACCGATCAAAATTCATACAAATATTTCGTATTAGCAAACGACCTGCAGGCAATACAATCAACTGGTTATCGGCAAGTCTTAATAAACCATCTTTTTCCATATCGTTTAAAGTTGCCACTTCATCAGAGAAATATTCATAAAAATTAATGCCCTCGATTTTTTCCAGTTTTGCAAAATCCAGCCTGAAATGACACATTAACTCGGTAATGACATGGCGTCGTATTTTATCATCCTGACCAAGCAGAAATCCCCTGGTTACTGGCAAGTGCCCGGTCGCAATAATACGATCATATTCCTCGATCGTACGCACATTCTGGACATAACAATCACCAACTTTGCCAATCGCAGTAATACCCATGGCCACAAGATCGCAATCAGCCTGGGTGGAGTAACCCTGAAAATTTCGATACAGGCTGCCCTGTGCCTGGGCAAGCGCCAGCTCATCACCAGGCTTGGCAAAGTGATCCATGCCTATATATTGATAACCGGCAGCGGTTAACCGCTCAATTATTAATTGTAATATTTCCAGCTTTTCTTCAGCTGATGGCAGATCTGCATCATTAATTCGACGTTGTGGTTTAAACAAAGTGGGCAAGTGCGCGTAATTAAAAACGGAAAGTCGATCCGGATCCATATCAATTATTCTGTTTAGTGTTTCGCCAAAACTCCTGACTGACTGGAATGGCAGGCCGTAAATTAAATCCAGGTTAATGGAACGAAAACCATGTCCGCGCAAATCTTTTAAAACTGTGCGTGTAATATCCTCTGGCTGGATACGGTTCACGGCCTTTTGTACTTTGGCATCAAAATCCTGCACCCCAAGGCTGGCACGGTTAAAGCCAAGAGATCGTAATAATGAAATTGTACCAGTGCCAACTTCTCTCGGGTCAATTTCTATTGAATATTCACCGCTGTCATCATCCAGTAAAAAAAAATGTTTCCCTGTTTCTGCCATCAACTGTGTCATTTCATCATTACTGATAAAACTGGGCGTACCGCCGCCCCAATGCAATTGTGTAACTGGTCTTTGTTTGCCAAACAACGCAGCTTGCATCGCAATTTCCTGATACAAATTTTGCAGGTAAGGTGCGGCTCGCTGCCGGTGTTTGGTGACCACCTTATTGCAGGCGCAATAAAAACAAACGGTATTACAGAAAGGTAAGTGAAAATAAAGCGATAGCGGTGCGCCAGTATTGTCCTGTTGGCTGTTGCCAATAACCTTCTTATAGTCTGCCTCACTAAAGTCATCCTGGAACTGAACAGCGGTAGGATACGAGGTATAGCGAGGCCCGCTTTTATCGTAACGACGAATCAAGTCAACATCAAAAACCACGTGTTTTGTTGCTTCATTTTTCATTTGGAGACCGCCTGGAATGCATATAAATAGTATAGATAGATACCATGAATCTTGCATTATAATTCGCTAGCATAGGCTAAATTCGATTTATTCTCGCCATTTTTGGCCGATAAATGAGTCTCATTATAAATACCACTAATCCCTTTATAGCCAATTTGACGGCTGCGCCAAACGGCTTTTCCAAGTAGACTTGGCGCCCACACCAACACCGGCAAAGCTACGTGAATCAGACCCAAACACTCGCCCATGATATTAACGGCAATAATAACGATAGGCACATCGCCTTGTGGCTACTGGTTTGCGCTGCCCTGGTATTCGCCATGGTGGTGCTGGGCGGTGTCACCCGCCTGACCCGATCGGGTTTATCCATGGTTCACTGGAAACCCATCGCCGGTATTGTTCCGCCCATGTCAAAAACCCAATGGCAACAGGAATTTGAGCATTACAAACAATCACCAGAATTCAAAAAAATTAATCAGGATATGGATGTCCACGAATTTAAATCAATTTTCTGGTTTGAATATTCCCATCGCTTGCTTGGTCGTATTATCGGCATAGTTTTTCTGCTGCCTTTTTTATATTTTTTATTTCGAAAAAAAATAAGATATAAACTAATCCCAAAACTGGTTGTGATGTTTCTCCTGGGCGGCCTGCAAGGCTTGCTTGGCTGGTACATGGTCAAAAGCGGCCTGGTTGATCGGCCCCATGTCAGCCAATATCGGCTGACTGCCCACTTACTTGCTGCGCTTGCCATTTACGGATTTATTCTTTGGGTAGCTTTAGATTTGCTAAAACCTGAAGCTAATTCAACTATGCCACGTAAACACGAAGGCTTGTATAAAACCGGTCTTGTTTTTACTGCATTAGTCGTACTAATGATTACCAGCGGCGGTTTTGTCGCCGGTACCAAGGCAGGATTTGCTTTTAATACATTTCCTTTAATGAATGGAAAAATCATACCCGATGGTTTGTTTTCCATGCAGCCGCTGATTATTAATATTTTTGAAAACGTGGCTACCATCCAGTTTAACCATCGACTGCTGGCTTATGTGCTGGCGGGTTTATTCATTTACCTGTTCATAAAAAGTAAAAAATACATACTGGATAAAAATACCAGGACGAGCATTAACCTGTTATTTGCGATGCTGGTCATCCAGATCACACTGGGCATTACGACATTAGTGCTTGTCGTGCCGACACCACTGGCGGCCAGTCACCAGGCCGGCGCCCTGCTACTATTTACTTTTTCGATAATCATGAACCACAACCTGCGCAGGTCGCAGTAGATTGGGTTATATTTGCCAGGTTTTATTTGATAAGTATAATTAAGCTAACAAAAGTCGCCCCATAAAGTTTGTATTGCGGCCAGGGCGGCAAGACCCGCAGTTTCAGTCCTTAAAACACGACCGCCAAGTTGAATACTTTTGTAATTTGCATTTTCCAGTTTCGATATTTCATTATTGGAAAACCCGCCTTCCGGCCCAACCACCACCATCACTGCATGATCAGGTTTTTTAATATCTCTTAATGAGCGCTCTGTATCTGGTTGCAACACCAGCCTGGTAATATCACCGCTCACACCACCACTTACTTCTGTGGCCCAGGGAAATAAAGGTGTAATTTTTTCCAGTACCGGTAAACGGGTACGGCAACATTGTTCACAAGCAGATTCGATAACAGAAGACCAATGTTGTTGGCGTGTCTCGGCCCGCTTGTCCTTTAGCTGAACCTGGCAACGCTCACTAATGACAGGCACGATTTTTGTGACACCCAGCTCGACTGCCTTTTGGATAAGCATATCCATTTTCGCACCAGTGACCACGGCCTGCACCAGGACAGTGTTAATCGAGGACTCCCTGTCAACAGCATTGTATTGCTCAATTTGTACGGTGACCATTTTTTTGCCTAACGTCTGGACACTGGCCTGGTGCTCGCCACCACACCCATCAAATAAAATAACCGGTACGCCAACCGTCGCGCGCAAAACATGGGCCAGGTGGTGGCTAACAATCGCCGGTAATTCCATTTGCTCACCCGCGGCTGGAATCTTGTGGCTATCAGGATTAACAAAAAAACGTAAACGGCGCATTTCTAATTTAATTTAATTTTCCTGGAAAAGATCATGCTTAACTAATTGCTAGACAAATTTATCGATGGGCACAAAAATGACCTGCTCGCCAGCACTAAAACCTTGCGACTCAACATCCAGCTTAATAAACCCATTGCAGTCACGCAGGGTGCCGATCATATGAGAACCTTGTCCCGGCAAGGCCTGACACCGAATATTCTCGCCGTCCTGAAAAATCCTGGCCCGGAGAAATTCCATCCGGCCTGACTTGCGCTTAAAATTACCGGTTACTGTGACTGGAATTTCAGTCATGGCAGCTGATCCATGAAACCAGGCTACCAGTGCTGGTAAAACAAAAAGTTTAAACGTCACCAGGCTGGAAACGGGATTACCTGGCAAGGCAATAAAATGACCGTGATCACCAAGCTTACCAAATGCTACTGGCTTACCCGGTTTAATGCGCACACGCCAGAAATTAATTTGGCCAAATTCCTCAAAAACCTGTTTCACCAGATCATGGTCACCCACTGATACGCCACCACTGGTAATCACGAAATCATAGTCACTGGTGTTGGCCAGAATGGCCCGCACCGATTCCACATCATCGGCGGCAGTACCCCCGTCGGTCACCTCGGCACCCATTTCCTGTAACATCAGGATTGTCGTTAAACGATTGGATTCGTAAATCTGGCCCGGCTTTAATTTTTCACCCGGCGTTACCAGCTCATCACCGGTGGCAATCACCAGAATTTTTGGTCGCATGAAGACCGCTACTTTATCAATGCCCGCCGTCGATAAAAGGGCCAGGTCATGGGCCTGGAGTCGCTGCCCGGTTTCGTATAACAAATCGTTTTGTTTGAAATCTTCGCCTTGTTTGCGAATATTAGTTCCCGGTTGCGTGTTT
>VAPH01033926.1_pt1 | contig 13460 bp, 14 predicted proteins | sample 3393861 | NCBI WGS metagenome assembly VAPH01 (sample SAMN08290439, study PRJNA428436) | hydrothermal vent metagenome | isolation source: Deep-sea hydrothermal vent chimney | place: Atlantic Ocean: South-mid Altantic Ridge | reverse complement strand
TTCGCTGACGTGGAATCCGGCATGGAAGAAGCCGATGGCGTCACTGTCCTCAACGTCGCACCAACCGATAAAGCCATTTCCCCCATCGTCTTCACCATCCCCCTGCAATTACTCGCCTACCATGTGGCCCTGATCAAGGGCACCGATGTCGATCAACCCCGCAACCTGGCTAAGTCGGTGACGGTAGAATAAAACAGTCGCTGTCCTGTGCCGCTGTGGCAAGAAAATAAAGTCGTTTATGCGGCAGGCTTTATTATTCCCGATCATGCATGTCTTCAAAAAACTTCTAATGTCATTGCGTCTCATGAATTGTTGTGTGAGACATAAAAAACTGATTATTATAGGGTTTTTCTTTATAAAAAGTACGGCTGTTAACGGGGAACCGTACACGCAATAACCATTATTAATCAATATCTTGGGGAATGAAAACTGTTTTCTAATGTCGCTAAAGAGAACGCCACATTATTTTTTACCGCTGCCACATTGCACAACGAGCGGAGGCGTCCAGGCCCATGTTACATAAACTGATTAAAAGTCTGCTTGTGATGAAGGCATGCTGGGAACGGTGCGCGGGGATGATGCGAGCCTGCCCTGTATGACGGCCATCATCAGTTGCATCATGGGCTATCCGAGATAAGCCGGCTTATGTTCAGATGAGACTCGCGGAGAGGCTGGATTGCAAAATCCAGCAAAATGCAGTGGAACTATTGCTCGGTTGCATTTCGAGTTATCCGTTTACTGCAATATATTGCATATCATATTGTTTATAAAGATATTTTTTCATTGGCATGGTTGGTGCTTAGGTTATCGTGCGACCGAGGTCGCAGGGAACCTGAGACGCAGTCCGTCAGGTTGCGGTGCGAGAAGGTCAGAGCACGCCATTGGCCGACCACGTTGTGGTTAGCGTGGTCGTAGCGCGCACATGCCGCGGTGACCTGAGGGGTGCATGATGTGGTTTTTCGGTAAGAAGACTAAGCAGCGATCAGCGGTGACAAGCTGTACTGGGCGAATTGTGGATGTGTGTGAGCTTGGGCCGATACAGGTGCAGGTGGCTATCGACTGTCGCGGAGCTGTTTGTCCACGTCCGCAGCTTCTTACCATGAAGGCGCTCGATCAGATGCAGGATGGCGAGGTAGTGGAGCTGCTGGTTGACAATCCGAGTTCGGCCGAGGCGATACCAGCGATGACCCTGACTCTGGGAAGTTCTCACCTGATTACGGTTAAGGAGGCGGACTACTGGAGTATTTATTTACGTAAAGGTATCGAAGACACGGGTGACTGAACGTAACTACCGGTGTCAGTTTGTCGATTGCAGGTTATAGCAGGAGGAGACTGTATATATGTCCAATGAGCTGGAAGGGGTAGTGGTTAATAATGCGGCTGATAGTGAGCTTGCCTGGTTTGAACGAAAAGGCAACCTTTATGCATTAGCAATCCTGGCGCTGATTACGATTGGTTCGTCTGTGGTGCTTGCGGTGGATATTCGTTGGCTCTATCTGCTTGTCTACCTCTGGTTCGGTGTTGCCTACGGCATCCTCTTGCAGTACGGGCGTTTCTGTATGGCGTCTGCAGTGCGCGATTTGTTTGCCGTCGGTGTTCCGCGTATGGCTGTGGGCGTGTTGATCGCGGTTGCCCTGTTTTCACTGACCGCAGCTACAGTCAAGGTTATGGGGGTGAGTACTTATTACCCCCACCCTATCGGTTGGCATGGTTTAATTGGTGGCGCAATATTCGGTTTTGGCATCGTTTTCGCCGGCGGTTGTGCTTCCGGTTCTTTATACAAAAGTGGCGAAGGTAATATCGGCTCTATGCTGGTGCTCCTGTCAATTTCTTTTTCTCAGGCTTTTTATGTTACCCAGGGCGGATGGCTTAACAGGCTGGTTCCGGCTACCTGGACTGCATCGGCAATGGATAAACAGATGCCTGCGGAATTAACCGTAACTGATGGCTGGTTCGATCAGTTTATGGCCGGTTATATTTGGGATCTGAAAAGCACCAGCCTGGACAAAGTACTTGGTTTCGATAGTGTCGCCAGTGGCGCTTTTATTGCTGACGCGTTGTTTTGTGCGATTCTGCCGGCGCTGCTGGTGCTGATATTGCTGTATGCGTTTTATTACCGTAGCGGATATTTGCGACGCAGGAAAATTGACAAGCCGACGGTTGCTGAACATCTGCGTGGCATCTGGTCGATGCTTACCGCGTCGCGTAATACGGCAATCGCAGGTCTGGGATTAGGTATCTTTGCCGGCTTGCATATGTGGGTCATCGGCGCATTGCGCAACCACTATGAGATTTTCAATTTTGGCGAGCTACTGGCCGATATGGGCCATACGGTGGGCCTGTCCATCCAGGATACCGTGTTTGATCCAGGCTATTGGTACATCACCACGCAGGAGGCCCAGTGGGGTGGCTGGCTGCTGCATAAGTTGGGCGCGCAAAACATGGATAATCTTTTCTTTGGTCTGGAAAACGGCCTGCCCAATCCGTTGATTAATGCGCCTGGCTGGATGTCGATCGGTATTATTTTAGGCGCCGCCAGTATTGCTCTGGTGCGGCGAGAGTTCAAATGGAAAGTCCCGAGTCTGGAGACTGCCATCTTTGCTTTGGTCGGCGGTGCTCTCATGGGTCTGGGCGCGCGTATCGGCCTGGGTTGCAATATTGGCGCATTTTTCGCTGCTGTCACCAACGGTGACCCTTCGGGTTGGGTGTTCCTGGCTGGCATGGCGGGAGGTGGTTACCTTGGGGTAAAGGTATTTAGCAGGTGGCTGGATTGGTGCGCATCGCGCGAGGATTTTGCTGTCTGAGCTGTATTTAGCCGGCTTGGGATCAACGTTAATTCAGGAAAAAGGAGTGAAGGTGACAATATGGCAGTTAAGTTTAATAAAGTTGCGGATGGAGATTACATGCTGGATGTGACGGGTTATGTTTGCCCGCATCCACAGATGTATACGAAAAAAATACTGACCAAACTCGATCAGGGCGATGTGCTTACCCTGGTGTTTGACAACCCTTCTTCGGGCGAATCGATTGTCGCGATGTGCGAATCGGTGGGTGATGATGTGTTCGAGCGCAGTAACAGTGGTGGGGTCTTCCAGTGGAAAATTCGCAAAGGATGAAAGTGATTGATAAGTTGGTGGTCGCTATAGCCAGGGCAGCTGTTATATCACCTTGCAGCGGAGGCAGGAGGGCATTATGCGTCTGGGGCTGGTGATTACCAATAACACGTATGCTGTAGCTGCCCGCAGTCTGCTGGAAGCTGCGCAGTTGCGTAACTGGGAGTGTCGTTGCTTTTTGACCGATCGTGGCGTGCTGTTGCTGACGGAACCGGAGTTTATGCAATCACCCGGTGTTGTAGCCAGCATTGTGGCGGTATGTGAATTAAGCATCGAGCGCTATGAAGATTACGGCCTGCATGTGAATCAGATTGATGCGCATGTGATAGTCGGTGGTCAGTATCAAAATGCGGAGTTGGTGAAAAACAGTGATCGGGTTGTAGTTATATAGGGGGAGAAAGGTGGCGGACGAAAACAACAAGACTGTCCTGCTCATTGCTCAAGACGACAAACCTGAAGCATTGCGCATGGCTAGCGGCCTGACCTTGCTTGACGACAAGGTGGTTGTTGATGTGCTTGGGAGCCTTGATGATGATGAGGAAACTGCCTTGCAACTTGAGGCGCTGGAGTTTGCAGAAGTGCCGATTAGTTGTATCGAGTTATCCGCGTCGGGAGGTATTGATCGGCTTGCCGAGGACATTCTATCGGCCGACGTGGTGTACATCGTATGAGTGCACGCAAGAGACTATTGCTGATTTATACCGCTCAGGAACCAGGACCACAATCGCTTGCCATGTACTGGGATCAGCTGGCTCAGGCTTTACGTGCGCGCGGTGCAGAGGTCGAGGAACTGGAGCTGGAAAGGGATCCGAACGCCCTGCTTGATCGACTGGAGGCGGGGGCAGTGCCGGGGGTGCTTAAAGGGCGGCGCTAAACTCTGCCATCCGAATTGCAAAATTCACGGGCGTCTGTCCAGGACGGTAGTCTGCAACAACGCCTCTCTTCATTGATCGTGCTAAGGCTATGTTTTTAAAGTGATTACCAAAGTGGCATGAAGCCTGCTTTGGTCTTGTTAGCCAACCCACTCCAGTGCCGAGTGGTTCGAGCTTAGTCACCGTCCAGGCTGTGACTATGGCGCGCATATTATAAAAATAGCAACTCGGCTTTAGTGGTGTGGAATCGAACAATAACTCGCGGGGGAGATCCGAATGAACAGAAGCACCAGATTATATGATTACCGGCAGCCCACTAGGTTCTTCAGCGCCCTGCTGTTGACAGTGGCTACCCTGTTGGTTGGCGGTTGCGGCGGTGGTGAGGACACTACTACCGGTTACGCCACTATTCCAGGCGGCGACCCGGTTGCGATCAAGGTCAATAGCGCTGCCGAAATTACCCAGGTATCGGACGCTGACTATAACAACAATGTCAACGGTCTGATTACCGGCGCTACATTGCAGCGCTGGATTGATGACTGGACAAATAACCGGCCAGCCGGCATTACAGGACGCCTGATTATCCTGCAGATAAACAATGGATCGACTGCCGGCAAGGAGTACATCACACCGAAGCCGAGTCAGGGTGTGCTCACATACAGCATCATATCTGATACCAGCGCCAACAGCCGGCTGGTTATGAGCCGCTCCAATGGCGTCACCACTACCCGTGCCATGGTGCTTGATGGCGCGAGCATGGATAAGTTTCTATATGCTTATGGCATCGATCCGAGGCAGGATATGATCGTTTTTGTCATGGGCACGGGGGGCAATTTTGCCAACATGCAGATGGGCCGGGGCTGGTATCTGTTCCGTTACTGGGGAGTGGCGGCCGAGCACCTGGCGGTGCTGAATGGCGGCGCCTCCAGTACGGCGGTCATGAACCAGAGCTATCTGGGTGCCACGGCGACCTGCGATGAGAACGTGGACACCACCTGTCTGCCAAACTCCGGCTGGGTCTCGGTGAAAAACCTGGTAGAAGATAATACCATTTTGCAGGCTACGCTGGAGGATGTGATGAATGTCGCCGAAGGGCGAGCTGCCGCATTTATCTGGGATGCCCGTTCATCGAACGAATATGCCGCCACCCTGGGTGCAGTAGGTGGAACATATCTGGGTATTGATTTCCGCAATGGCGGGGCCAAGCAGGGCCATCCAGGCGGCGCGTTTAATTTATCGTTTAACTATCTTTTGATTTCCTCTGACAGCTCGTACCGCTACAAGGACAAGGCCACATTACAGGCCTATCTGGACGGTCAGACGGTGGACGGCGCGGAGTTCCTTCGCTATGACGCAGGTTCGCTGGTTCCGCTGGGCACAGGCAATGCCTACCAGTCAGGCCAGACTATTATTACCTACTGTGAAACAACCTATCGGGCGATGATTACCGGTATTGCGTCAGCCGTTGTCCTGGGTCTGCCGGTTCGTTTTTATGACGGCGCCATGGTGGAATGGAATACCCTCGCCAATGTCCAGGATAAGAACAGCCAGTTTATTCTGCCTGCCGATTCGCCCTGGCGTACGGATACCAGCGCGCGCAGCGTGTTTGCCTACAACACGCTGACTGACATCGCAGCGCGCCAGATTGATGATCCATATGCCTTGCATGCTAATGCAATTATTCTCGCCGACAAGGCATACAAGCGAGGCCAGACCACAACCGGAGGCGGCGGTGGTGGTGTGCCGCTTCCGCCAAATCCCTGTGGCGGCTGATTTCTTCTTGAGCAGGACTTATACCCGGCCAAAATGGCCGGGTTTTTTTTGAAGCTGAGCGAGCTATCGAATAGGATGGTGGTGTACCAGAGTCTGGATAGTGCGCATGCTCTCGAGCATTTTCCAGTTGATACGCTTTTCGCAGCAAGAGGTCGAGGATTTGAAAGTCCGTTACGTTGCAGCACTGGTTCTACTTGGTGGGCTGGTGGTGTTGGTCGCAACATTACGTGGTACTCACTCGCTGAGTCGTACTGATCAGGTTGCGGCCTTTATCGAAAAACACTGGCAGCGACCCATGCCAGCCCAGGGGCAAGCCCCGTCCGGTTACCCGGATCTAGAGAAATCACTTGATGCGGCTGCCTGCGCACAATGCCATCCCGCTCAATATCAGGACTGGGGCGATAGCCTGCACAGTCATGCCATGGGCGCGGGATTATTGTGGCAGTTACAGGTGTTGCCACCCAAACAGGTCTTAAGCTGTCTTGATTGTCATGCCCCTCTGGCGGAGCAAAAGACCTTATTGGCGCGTGAACTGGGGTGGCCCGGCATAGCCCAGGATCGCCCACCGCCTTATGTACCACAGGATCTGCATCGCCAGGGGCTGACATGTGTAGCCTGTCATGTACGTGGACATCGGCGCTTCGGTCCACCTCCACGTACCGGTAGTCCGCCGGCTGACATGTCCGGGTTGCCGCACGATGGTTATTCAGCCCAGGCGGCATTTACAGATAGTCGCTTTTGTAAGGGTTGTCATCAGTTTCCCAAAGATGGCCCGGCGCTTAACGGAAAGCTGCTGGAAAACACCTATGCAGAGTGGCGCGCCAGCCCGTATGCCGCGCAGGGAAAATCCTGCCAGTCTTGCCATATGCCGCAGCGGCGGCACCAGTGGCGCGGCATTCACGATCCCGAGATGGTGCGCCAGGCGCTTACCACTACGCTTGAAGTGACGCCTGCCGATGACGGCCGACTGCAGGTGCAGGCGAGCCTGCGTAACAGCGGCGCCGGTCACTATTTTCCAACTTATCTGGTGGCGCGGGTCGATGTGTCTCTGGTTTTACTGGATCCCAAGGGGCGAATACAGACGCAACTGGCCAAGGCCGTTATTTCACGCGATGTGGATATCTGGTTGACCGAAGAGCGCAGTGATAGCCGTCTCCCTCCCGGTGGCGTCCTGTTGCTGGAAGGGCAGCTGGATCAGCCTTTGGGCGCTGGCTGGCAAGTCGAGCTGCGAGTCGATGTCGCTCCGCGTGAGCATTACGAACGCATGTTTGCGTCTGTTTTACAGAATCAGGGTGCTGATTTGCCGGCACCGACACGCCGCACACTGGAAATCGCCCTGAGCGAGGCTCGCGCCAGTCGCTTTACCGTGCTGCAAGTGAGGCGCGAGATCCTTCCCACCGCAATTGCAAATTAAGATATCTGCCGTGCAGATCACCGATATGCAATCCCACATCACCCCAAAAACATAAAAATATACAATATTTTCAACAAGATACCTAAATGGCGCACTATCTGCATAGCTATTTGGTGACAGAGGAGATTGATCGTATGCGAAGCGTGGTATGCCTGACCTTGATTGTTTGTGCGGTCACCTCAGCACCACTGTTTGCGGGTGAGGATGCTGGAACTGTGCATGATGGGGCCACAGGCCCAGGGCAGTTCGAGCTGCGCCAGATGCCGCTGCGGTCAGCACGCCTGAAGTTTCGTTCGGGGCCGGTGTGTATGTGCAGCGGGGGCTTAAGTGAAGCGCAAATCAGTGCGGCTGAGCGCGTTCGCAAGCAGGCGGAGGCGGCACGAAAAAAAATCATTAGCAAGCGATAACTAACTAATAAGACTGGAGGAGAGGACTAATGTTGAGAACGTTGTGGAATGCCCTGCTAAGGCGGGTGCGACTGGTGGTGGTTTTTGGCGCGGTCAGCGCGCTCGGAGGGATCGTCTCGTTTTATATCGGGGAAATAAACCATGATGGCCTGTATCCAGGCACAGGATTGGCTCAGACATCGGTAAATGAACAGGCATGGGGTGACTCGCTGCTTACAAATATTAATCGGGGCATTGCTGCTGTTTCACCGATACGTGTTGCCAATGCCTGCGGTCTGGGGGCTTCGTCCTGCTTTCGCTGTCATAACGGTAAGCGCGCTGCATCACCGAGGGCTAATCCGGAGAAAAATCCCTGGCACGGGCAACACGAAAGAGTCAATTATTCCTGCGCCGGTTGCCACAAGGGTAATCCACGCCTGATGAAGAAAAAGATGGCGCATTCAAAGCTGGCCGCCGATCCACGTCAACAGCCTGCCAAGAGCTGCTTTAACTGCCACACATCAGACGACGCACAAAAACTTGTTGATCGTTATCTGCAACTTTCCAGCAAGGGGAAGTAACAGATGAAGTCTATCAAAATAAGGGGGAGTAACTGATGAAGTCTATCAAACGTGTCACCCATGCACTGGGCTGCCGACATATATTCACTTTGCTTGCGGGCGCTTTAAGCGCTACCGTGGCGAATGCCGGCCCCACGCTTACCTACGGCGAAGAGGGCTTCGTAACCATCGACTATTCGGTGCAGATGTGGTCCCAGAGCCGCGGCTATACTTCGAGCACGGACGCGGGAAGTACTAATGATTTTTACTTACGTCGTAACCGGATTACGCTGGCGGGTCAGTACAGCGACTATGTTGGATTTTATGCCCAGCTGGAAGCGACCAGTGATAGCCATGAGGGAAAGGATAACCGCGCTATCTATTATCGTGATGCCTATATTACGCTGGACTGGAGTGATGCGATCAGATTTATCGTCGGGCGTTTTAAAAACACCTTTTCGAGAGAAAATCTGGAGGCCTGCCTGGAACCACTGACACTGGATCGCAGCGAAGTTCTGGCCTACACGCCTTTTGGTGGAACACGTGATACCGGCGTGGCAATGTGGGGAAATTTGTTTGACGCACAAATTCAGTACCGGCTCATGATAGCCGATGGCCGTGAGGGTGATGAGGTCGTGAAGGATTCGCCACGCCTGACTGCGCGCGTCCACTGGTCAATACTCGATCCTGAGTATGACTTTGGATATAGAGGGACTTATCTTGGCACGCGCAAAGTGTTAACGATAGGTGTGGCCTACGATCGTCAGAACGATGTGGCCTATGCAGACTGGACCAATCGTCGTGACGCCAAAGATTATAAAGCCTGGACCGCTGATGTGTTTTTCGAATACCCGACCTCGGCCGGTACAGTTACCGCATCGGCGTCATATCTGAATTATAGCGTTGGTAACGCCATCAACGGTGATCCGGATCCTACCTTGCCGGTTACCAGCGAGCTGGAAGGTGGATACGCCAAACTGGGCTATCTACTGCCTGATAAGGTAGGTATCGGCCGCCTGCAACTGTTCGCCCGCTATGAGAATCTGGACTATGGCATATCGAACGGTTATTACGATAATACCTGGAACGGAGTGGGCGCTAACTATTATATCAATGGACAGCAGCTCAAAGTGACCTTTGAGTATGCTAAGATTAAATTTGATCGCCAGCATCCAACCGTTGCGGCGCTGCGCGATTATGATCAGGCTACTTTGGCTCTGCAATTAATCTTCTGATTGGTAGCGGGGTATTCCAGGGAGGGGTTGAACGGGGAGCGGTCGGCCGCAAGGCGAATGATTTACCGCTCAAACCCTGAAGGGGGGTACCATTTCGGCGCTTGTCCAAAATAACAATACTGCGGTGTTGCGTATTTCGCGCCTTGAGCGCACGCTCGGCTGGATGTTGGCGGCCACCGCTCTGGTGGTCGTCGTACTACTTATCTATAGCGGTTATGTTGCTGGCGGTTTGTCAATGCCAACGGCGCTGGCTGTGGTCGCGGTTATGCTGTTGGCGAGCATGGCCTGGCTGCTGCATCGTATGCTGCGTTATCGTTGTGTGTTGCAGACGCTGCACACGGGTATTTTGCGCGCCCAGGAAGGCACGCTGGAACCCCTGGAGGCAGTGCCTCTGCCCGGTGCCCATATGCATCGCCTTGTTGGTGACTACAACTTGATGATGGCCTACCTGCGACGCATCTTCGCAACTGTGGAAGAATGCCAGAATCGTGTCCTGGCCGAACGCAATAAAATCAACGTCATGCTCCAAAGCCTGCCCTGTGCGCTGCTGAGTGTTGATAATGATTTGCAGGTCAGTGCGGTGAATGCGCTGGCTGAATCGATGTTTCGTATGTCCGAGAAAACATTGATTGGGTGTAGCCTGTTCGATTTGCTCGAACTTGGCGAACTGGACAGAGCCTTGCTGCGTGACGCCTTCCTCTACAAGCATAGCGTTTCCAATCAGGAAATCGAGACCCGCCTGAATGATAGCCTGGTTCATATCTCGCTGAACCTCTCTTTTATTATCGAAAATGATGAGAATATGGACGCGGTGATCACCTTACAGGACATCAGCGACTATAAGCGGTTGCAGGAAAACGTTTACAGCCAGGAGAAACTGGTTGCCATGGGTGAACTGGCGGCTGGCGTCGCGCATGAGCTGAATACGCCGTTGGGAAATATTCTCGGTTACGCGCAACTGGTGCGCGATGCGATGAGTGAGGATCAAAAACTTCAGCAATGGGTTCGGACTATCTGTGATGAGGCCCGTCGCTGTTCACGAATCGTTGATGATCTTCTGCATTATGCGCGTCGAGAAGAGTGTACAGAAGAAACCTGTGACATTAACAATGTAGTTACGGAGGTTACTGAAACCTACGTAAACTGTCGTATCAAACGCTATAACATCAGTGTCGAACTGGATCTGGTATCGCTGCCGTTACCCGTAGAAGGTAGTTGTGGGCAACTGGATATCGTGCTGGTTAATCTGCTGTCAAATTCTATCCAGGCACTGGCTGGACGATCTGAGCCAAAGATCAAACTATCTACTCGACTGCTCAAGCGTGATGTCGTCACCTTGATCGTCGAAGACAATGGCTCCGGTATTCCACGCGAAGTGCGTGGACGAATTTTCGAACCCTTTTTCACCACAAAAGATGTCGGCAGTGGCACCGGTTTAGGACTTGCCATTTGCCATGCTGTGCTTAAACGTCGTGGCGCGTCGATACGTTACGACGATAATTACAGCGGTGGTGCGCGATTTATTATCGAATTGCCTTATGTGCGTTCGGATGAGATGGAGGCAATATCATGAATATGATCGCTGTAGAAAAAGAAAAATCCGAGCCAGCACTTTCCGGGCGCCCGATCGCATTAGTGTGTGAGGACGACGTGGCAATGCGCGAGCTGGTTGGTCGTGTGGTCGGGCAGCTTGATGTCGATGTGGTGCTGGCAGAGAGTGCTCAGCATGCGCTGGATTATCTTGAGAACAACGATGTGGCGCTATTGGTGACTGACCTGCGTATGCCGCGCGTCGATGGCCTGACCCTGCTTAAATTCGCCAGAGCGCATAATTTTGCGACCCAGGTAACGATGATCACAGGCTATGCCACGGTCGAATCAGCAGTCGAGGCGCTCAAGTGCGGGGCATTCGATTATATCCGTAAGCCATTCGATAATGAAGAGCTGCTCTGCATTGTCACGCGTGCGCTTGAGCACTATTGCCTTAAACGTGAAAACCGGGAGTTACGTGAACAGAACCGTCGCTATCGGGAAAGCGAGGGCTTCATTGGACGCTCTCTGCCGATTATGCGTATGCGCAAGCTGATGGATGCGGCGGCCGGCTATGACTGTGCCGTGCTTATTACCGGTAAAAGCGGTTGCGGCAAGGAGCTGGTGGCAAGACAGATCCATCGACAGAGCAAACGTGATGAAAAACCTTTTGTCGCTATTAACTGTGCTGCGATCCCGGAAAACATCATTGAGAGCGAACTGTTCGGTTACATGAAAGGCGCCTTTACCGGGGCCGACCGAGCCAAGGCAGGGCTGTTCGAAGCCGCTGATGGCGGCACCCTGTTTCTGGACGAGATCAACAATGCCTCTCTGTCAATGCAGGCCAAACTGCTGCGCGTATTACAGGACGGAACTTTCTATCGCATGGGGGATACTGTGCCACGCAGTGTGGATGTGCGTGTATTGGCGGCGAGCAACCAGCAGATTCATGACTTGATTGAGCACGGTGAATTCCGGGAAGATTTGTATTACCGACTCAAGGTGATCGAACTCCATATCCCGCCGCTATGTGAACGGCGTGACGATATTCCTTTGCTGGTCAATTATATGGTATCGCGTATCTCGGCACGGCTGAATAAGCCGATAAAGGGCGTGAGTACACGCGTACTGGGTGCACTGATGCGCCACGACTGGCCTGGCAATGTTCGCGAGATGGAGAACCTGCTTGAACACATGATCATTCTTACTGAAGGGGACATGATCGACCTTGATGTGTTGCCGCCGGAAATATCTAGCGCCCGCGAGCATATGGGCCGGGCGCTGGATTATATTTCACCGCAAAGCCTGGAAGAGATCGAGACCTATTTCATCAAAAAGACTTTGCGTGAAACCAGCGGTGACCGTGCGCTTACTGCTGATATATTGGGTATCGACAAGTCTACTCTCTGGCGCAAAATCAAACGCTATAAACTTGAGGTGTAAAGATATGGGCGTGAATGCAGGACACGATTTTAATGTTACTCGCCGGGCGCAGCTGGTGGCGGCGATGCTGGCGATGCTGCTTGCATCCCCGCCCGCACTGTCGGAGACTTTAGAGCAGCGCCTGCATCGTCTGGAGGCCGAACTCCAGGAATTACGCAGTACCCTGTCGCAACAACAACAGCAAAATGCTGATTCAGCGGAAGAGCCTGCGCCTGTGGCTATAACTGCACAGTCAGCGTCTCCGGCCTCGCAGTCAAGCGCCTATGTTCGTTATTTCATACAGGATGAACCTCTGGGTGTGCAGCCGCCAGACAACAATTCAGCTCTGGCCAGCGGCCGGTTTTCTGACTTAACTGATCTGTCGTTTGATCCGCGGGCCTACGATGTGAAGGGTACAGGTATATTTTCACCCTATCGGGATCCTGCCGAATACCGCTATGCAGGACTTGAGCTGCAGGCTGATATGAGAATCGACGAGGAAGGGGAATACGAATTTGTGGTTTATCCCCGGCCGGCGCGTGACGGTGGCACCAACGTTCTTACGCGTCTTAGCCTGCATTTGTCGATAGGTAAGGAGCCGGTCATCTCCTTTCAGAACGAAAGCAGCTGGCGTCCGTGGCGAAGCCGCATACTGCTGAAGCCAGGCCTGTATCGCTTACGCCTCTGGGCGGTGGCGGCCTCCGATGGATTTGGGCCAAGCCCTACAGAATCTCGCTTGCGCCTGGTCCTGAAAGGACCGAACGATGTGTCACCGCAGCCGTTACGCAATCTGCAAGCGCCATCACAGCCGGAGTGAATTAGTCGTTATCGCTGTTGCTGACTTATCATAATTTTCACTTTGCAATCTTTTATCCTATGGGCTGGAAAAGGGGGCGTCACTGTTTGGCATAACAGTTGATGCGATCAACATGGCCAAGTTGGTTACCGTTGAATAGCCCGTTTAGTGGCTGTGCAGATTGATCGGAAGTAATGAAGTAATAAAGTCTGTCGAGCTGAGAACGATCCGCGAGCACTTTTAGGTAGACGTCAAAGCTTTGCCTGGTGCGCCAAGTTTAAGTCAATGGCTGCGTTTACTGAAAAGCAATCATTCAAAATATGACTAACAATCAATAACCAGAGTGATAGTTGACGAAT
>VAPH01025190.1_pt1 | contig 13461 bp, 8 predicted proteins | sample 3393861 | NCBI WGS metagenome assembly VAPH01 (sample SAMN08290439, study PRJNA428436) | hydrothermal vent metagenome | isolation source: Deep-sea hydrothermal vent chimney | place: Atlantic Ocean: South-mid Altantic Ridge | reverse complement strand
TTCGTCGAGCATGATGACGGGCGGGTCGCCGACGAGGGCGCGCGCGATGGATATTCTTTGTCTTTGCCCGCCGGACAGGCGTTGCCCCGCCTCGCCGATTTCCGTGGCGTAGCCGTCGGGCAGGTCGATGATGAACTGATGCACGCCCGAGGCCTTGGCCGCCTTGAGGACTTCTTCGTCCGAGGCGTCGGGAATCCGGTGGATGATGTTGTCGTGGACGGAGCCTTCGAAAAGGATGCAGTCCTGAGGGACGTATCCGATCCAGCCGGCGAGTTCCTTGCGGGTGAACTGGCTGATGTCGGCGTCGTCGAGAAGAACGCGCCCGTCGGTCGGTTTATAAAGCCCTAAGATCAATTTCAGGAGCGTCGTCTTGCCGCTGCCGTTCCGCCCCACCAGGGCGTGGATTTTGCCGTGTTCGAATTTCGCTTCGATCCGGTCGACGACGGGAGGAAGGTTTTCGGCATAAGAGAAACTGACGTTCTCTATCTTCAACTCACCCTTCGGCTTGTCGAGCGCGATCTCGCTTTCCTGGCGTTCGCTGGGGGTGTCGAAAATTTCGCCGAGGCGGTCTTTGGCCTGGCGGAAACCCGTATAGGCCCGCCACTGTCCGACCAGTTGATTGAAAGGGCCCAAGAGGCGGCCGGACAACATATTGGTCGCGATCAGGCCGCCGATGGTCAGGCGTTGGTCCATGATGGCCAGCGCGCCGACGGTCGTCAGGCTGACCGACGTCAACATCGATAGCGTCGATCCCAGGTTGGAATAAGAATCCGTCTTCGATCCGCGTGCTATGGATTTTTCGATGTTGTCGGCGTGCTTGCCTTCCCAAACCGGGCGCATGGCCGTATCGAGCGCCAGGGCCTTGATCGTGGTGCGGCCGTTGATCATTTCCGAGATCATGCCGTCCCGGCTCATGGTGGTTTGGCGTTCTTCCTGGTTCGCCGCCGACATGACGTTTCCCGACCGCCAGGCGACGAACATGAAAGCCGGCAGGATAATCAGCAAAACCCAGGCGATGGCCGGCGCAATGATGAAAACCAACCCTAAGAACAGGACGGCGAAGGGCAGGTCGGCGACGAGAATGGCGGTCGCCCCGGAAAGGGTGTTGCGGATGACGTCCACGTCCCTGAACAGGGATTGCCAATAGGCCGCGGGTTTGGCCTCGAGAACCTGCAGGGGCAGGGCGACGACCTTGTTGAAAAGAATCTGTCCGACCTGAACGTCGACGCGAAGCGCAACCGTTTGCATGATTCGCGAACGGGATTGGCGGAGGATGTAATCGAAGATGAAGACAAAGATCATCCCGACCACCAATCCCTGGAGGGTGCTGACGCCGGTGCTCGTTACGACGCGGTTGAACACCTGCATGGTGAAAATGGGGACCGCCAAAGCGAGAAGGTTGACGAAAGCCGACATGGCGATCACTTCGCGAAAGACCGGCCGCAAGGGTTTCGTAATCGACTGGAGCCAAGGGGAAGAAGGTGTTGTTTTCATTTCCCGGCGGAGTATACGCTGCACTGCAACTGTTATTGAAGGAAAAACAGCCTTCCCGGACGGCAAACCGGCTTGACGGAGCGGACGGGGGAGGCTGTAGTGAGGGCAATGAAAAGAAGCCGGGGAATTTTTCGGGCCGATGTTCCAGGGGGGAGCCGTTTGTTTCAAAAAAACCGGCGGGACGGTTCATGAATAAAGTCATGCGCCGCCTCCGCCAGGCGTTTAGTTTCGAGCGAATGCTGGGCATGGCCCTGATCGTCGCCTTCATCGCCATCTACATTCCCAATCCCTATCCGGTTCAATTCCTTCGGGTGAAGGTTTTCGACTTCTACCAGCAACTCAAGCCCCGCAAGCTGCCGCCTTTAAACAAAAAGCCGGTCGTCATCATCGATCTGGACGAGAACAGCCTGGCCGAAATCGGCCAATGGCCCTGGCCGCGCAACGTGGTCGCCCAAATGGTCCGGAATTTGATGCAGATGGGCGCTTCCCTCGTCGCCTTCGATATCGTGTTCGCCGAACCCGACAGGATGAATCCCGCCCAGGTGGCCGATTCCCTTTACGGCATCGACGACGAAACCAGGGACAAGCTGCGCAAACTGCCCGGCAACGACGAAATCTTCGCCAAGGTCATCAAGAGCGGCCGCGTGGTTTTGGGGCAAGCCGGATTCTGGGACAAACGGGAAACGGACGCCGGTCCGCCCGTTCGCAAGTCGGTCGCCTTCATCGGCCCGAAGCCCAATAAATTCCTGCCTTCCTTCGCTTCCCTGGTGCGCAATGTTCCGGTCATCGAAAAGGCGGCCTTGGGCCATGGCATCTTTTCACTGGTTCCCGAGCCCGACGGCGTCGTCCGCCGGGTGCCGACCCTGTTCGTGTATAACGACCGGCTTTACCCGTCTCTCACGGTCGAGATGTTGCGTGTCGCCACCGGCAGGCGGACGGTCCTGGTCAGGACCGATCGGGCCGGGGTCAAGGAAGTCGGAATCACCAAGAATTTCAGGATTAAAACCGACAAGAACGGCAGGGTGTGGCCCTATTTCTCGAAAAGCGACAAGAGCAAGTACATCTCGGCGCGCGACGTCCTGGCCGGGACCGCCGACGTCAATCTCATCAAGGGCAGGATGGCCATTATCGGGACCTCGGCGGTCGGCCTGCTCGATATCCGCTCGACGCCGGTCGACAAGGTCGTTCCCGGCGTCGAGGTCCATGCCCAGTTGATCGAGGCCCTCGTCAACGATGGGCTGCTGACCCGGCCCAACACCTTTATCGGCGCTGAAATATCGCTGATCTTCATCGGTGGGTTGTTGCTGGTCGTCCTGGTGCCTTGGATCGGGGCCAAGTGGACCTTGGTGCTGTTTTTCGTGATCGTCGGCGGCGCCCTCGGCACGTCCTGGTATCTGTTTACCAAATACCTCATGCTGTTCGACGCCGCTTACGCCGCGATCAGCCTTTTGCTTCTTTATACCACATTGACGTACACCGGTTACGCCAAGGAAGAGACGGAACGCCGCCAGACCCGCGAGGCTTTCGGCAAGTACCTGTCCCCGGCCATGGTCGAAAAGGTGGCCGAGGACCCGAGCCAGCTCAAACTGGGCGGCGTCAAGCGGGATCTGACCCTGCTGTTTTGCGACGTGCGCGGGTTCACCACCATTTCCGAACAATTCGACGCCGTCGGCCTGACCAGCCTGATCAACAAGCTGCTGACCCCGCTGACCAACGTCATACTCAAACGCCTGGGAACGGTGGACAAGTACATGGGCGACTGCATCATGGCGTTTTGGAACGCCCCCATGGACGATAAAAACCACGCCCGGAACGGCTGCATATCCGCCCTCGAGATGCTGGCGGAAATGAAGCCGCTGAACGACAGGTTGGAAATCGAGGCCAAGGAGGAAGGGCGCAAGCATATCCCCCTGAGAGTCGGCCTCGGGCTTAATTCGGGGGAATGCGTGGTCGGCAACATGGGGTCGGACCAACGCTTCGACTATTCGGTCCTGGGCGATACGGTGAACCTGGCGGCACGGCTGGAAGGCCAATCCAAGAACTACGGCGTCGATATCGTCATCGGCCCGTCCACCCAGGCCCAGGTTCCCGAAATGGCGACCGTCGAACTGGACTTCATCCAGGTCAAGGGCAAGACCGAAGGCGTTCATATCCACGCCTTGCTGGGTGACGAGGCCGTGGCCCAAGGCGAAGAATTCAAAGCCCTGCGCGAGGCGACTTCAGAAATGATCGAGGCCTACCGGGCCCGGGATTGGGCCAAGGCGCGGCAATGGATCGCCACCTGCCGGGAACGGGTCGATGGCTTCAGGATCGCCGGTCTCTACGACCTTTACGAGACGCGCATCGCCGAATACGAGGCCGCCCCGCCGCCGCCCGATTGGGATGGCGTCTTCATAGCGACGACAAAATAGGGAAAGACGGGGTATGGCAAAAAGAAATCTTTTCGGCGCGGCCTTGGGGCTGCTTATGGTCGTCCTACTCTCGTCCTGTAAAACGACCGGTCACGGGTTTGGAGGCGGGGGATCGGGCTTCTCGCCGCCGGACAACATCGCTGCGCCGGTTTCCCTCGATTATTCCAGGGCGGAGCTTGAGGCCAAGTGGAAAAGCCGCATCCAATCCTTCCTGAACAAGGGCGTCGTTCCCCTTATCGACATTGAATCCAGCCTTAAGGAAAACGACGGCAACGCTTATCTCGACGAGACCCTGGGCGTCATGGACAGGCTTGGCGTCGCCCTGATGGCCTTTGACGGCTACAGGGGGCCGAAACAGTTCGTGGGCGGCAAGAAAAAGAAGAAGAAAAAAAAGAAGAAGGGCTATCAATGGGGCTACTACATTCAATATCTGGTCAACGCCTATCCCGACCGCTTCATCCTCGCCACCAACGGCGGCACCAACAAGAACTGGCTGAAGGAAAAGGGCGGCGCGCCGCGCCATTTCATCGATCAGGTCGAGGAACAGGTCCGTGGCGGCGACTACCCCGTCATGGGCGAGTTCGATTTCCGCCATTACATGTCCAACAGTCAATGCAAGAAGGGCCGGACCGACCGGGATAGCGACATTCCCTTGAACGGCGAGAACGGCCACCGGCTTTTCGCCCTTTCCCAGGAAACCGGCATCGCTTTCTCCATCCATCTGGAGCCCGAGGACGCTCCGCTCGCGGCCCTCGAGGAAATGCTGGCGGCCTATCCCGGGGCCAAGGTGATCGTCGCCCACTTCGGCCAGATCAGGCATCCGGGCCGGGAAAAGAAATTCGGCCCCGAACTGGTGCGCCGCCTGCTCAAGACCTACCCCAATCTTTATTACGACATCGCCACGGGCCAGCCGAACCGGCGATACAAATGCAACCTGGGCGTCTTCGACACGGTCATCTGGCAGGACGCGCCCGGAGGCCAGAAAGGGACTCTCAAGCCCGAATACAAGGCCATCCTGAGCGAATTTTCCGGCCGTTTCGTCGTCGGTACCGATTACGGCGGGGGCCGGAGACCCTTGCCGGAGTTTCTCGAAAAGAAAGTCTCCAACCTGCGTCTGATCCTGCGCGACCTGCCCACGGAAGCCCAGCACGACATCGCCTACCGCAACGCCTGGAATCTGTTGACGGGAAAAAACTGGGGCGTCTTGCAGGCCGAGGCCGTAAAGAAAGTGGCGAAAAAGAAGGTCAAAAGGAAACGCTCCGTGCAGCCTCGGGAAGGCGCGCCGCGCTATCGGGGCGTCTTGTCCGACGGCCACGGGCACTTAAAGGGGAGGAAGGCGAGCCAAAAGGCCACCATCGAGGCCATGGACCGCAACAACATCGATCAGGTCGTGGTCTGGGTGAAGCAACAGGGCGGCTGGACGGACGCCGATACGCTCGCCTACAAAAAGGCCTATCCCAAACGCATCGTCGCCGGGATCGCCTTCCAGAACAAGGGCTGGACCAAGGATAAGTCCTGGTTCCTGGGAGAGGTCCGCTCCAAGGCGGCGTCCGGGAAATTCCAATGGCTGGGCGAAATGTCCATGCGCGGCAAGATCGGCGGCAAACTGAATTCTCCGCCCGACAGCCCCCGCATTCGTGAGGTGTTGGACATGGCGGTCAAATACAACATGCCGCTGACGGTCCATCACAATCCATGGAATTATTCCGCTGGCAAATGGAAACGAAGCGGGGAATACGAGACCTTCATCGAAAAATCCCTCGCCGCCAATCCCAAGGCCACCGTCGTCTGGGACCATTGGTGCGGCCTTTCGACCCCGGGCGACATCCGCAAGCTGTTCAAGCGCCTCCCCAACCTGTCCTGCGGGTTGGCCTGGATTCATAAAAAAAGATCCACCCTGCCGACCCAACTGGTGGACAAAAACGCCCAGTTCCTGCCCGAATGGAAGGCGCTTTTCGAGGACTATCCCGAGCGCTTCATCATGGGCGTCGATTCATCGGCGACGCCCATGAACATCCGCGACTACGACTGGCGGGTCGATGTGATCAGGACGGCGCTCGGCGGGCTAAGCCCGTTAACGGCGAAAAAACTCGCCACCGAAAACTTCCAAAAGTTAAAAGGGCCCTAAGCCCTCTCGTACCAGGCGTGGGTGTTGTTGACGATCTTAACGACGGAGAGCATGACGGGAACCTCGATCAGGACGCCGACGACGGTGGCCAGCGCGGCCCCCGAGTCCAGTCCGAATATGGAAATGGCGGCGGCGACGGCGAGCTCGAAGAAATTGCTCGCCCCAATCAGGGCCGACGGCCCGGCCACGCAGTGGGCGACGCCGAGCCGCCTGTTCAACAGGTAGGCGATGCCTGAATTCAGATAAACCTGGATCAGGATGGGGACGGCGAGAAGGGCGATGATAAGCGGCTTGTCGATGATCTGGTTGCCCTGAAACCCAAACAGAAGGACAAGCGTCGCCAGCAGGGCGGCGGGCGATAGGGGCTGAATAATCCCGTGAACCCGGGCCAAGCGCCGCCGCCCGCCCGAGACGATCAGGCGCCGCCGTATCAATTGGGCGATAACGACCGGAATGGCGATATAAAAGGCGACCGAAAGGAGCAGCGTTTCCCAGGGGACGACGATCGATGAAAGGCCGAGGAGCAGGGCGACGATGGGGGCGAAAGCGAAAATCATGATAACGTCGTTGAGCGCCACTTGGCTGAGCGTGAAGTGCGGTTCCCCGTCGCAAAGGCCGCTCCAGACGAAAACCATGGCGGTGTACGGCGCCGCGGCCAGCAGGATCAGGCCGGCGATATAGGAATCGATCTGTTCGGCAGGCAGATAAGGCGCGAACAGCCAACCGACGAAGAGCGTCCCGAGGGCCGCCATGGAAAACGGTTTTATTCCCCAGTTGACCAGCAGCGTGACGCCTATTCCCCGCCAATGCTCCGTGACCTGGCGAAGCGCGCCGAAGTCGATCTTCATGAGCATGGGGATAATCATAAGCCAGACCAGAACGGCCACGGGTATGTTCACCCGGGAGATTTCGGTGGCTCCGATCAATTTAAACAGATCGGGGAAGTAATGGCCGAGAGCCACTCCGGCGACGATGCACAAGGCGACCCACAGGGTCAGGTAACGCTCGAATATGTTTATGGCCGGGATTTCGTCTCCGGCGTCGCCTTGAAGGGTCATGAGGGGGGGACTCCATCGTCGTCCAAGACCAGGTCGCCCAAGGGGCCGCAGGCTTCGGGACGCCCTTGGCAACAGTCTTGCAAAAGAAATGCGATCAGGTCGCGCATGCCCGGGAAATCGGCCGAATAAACGACCGAGCGCCCGTGGCGAACCGATGCGATCAGGCGCGCGCTTTTAAGGATTGAAAGATGGGACGACAGGGTGTTGTGGGGCACGGCCAAGCGCCGCGCGATTTCCCCGGCGGGAAGGCCTTCCGGGGCGCAGCGAACAAGGAGGCGGAACACGTTCAGGCGGCTGTTCTGGGCCAGGGCGGAAAAAGCCTTGATGGAGTCGTTTGTTTCCATATGTCGAGACATATCGACATAAAGCCGCCGCGTCAACACCGGCGCCGTTATATTTACCGGGACGCGAGCGTGCGGTTGACGTCGATCATGGCGTGCAAGATTTCGGGGTCATGGCTTTCGATCAGGCGCGCCGTCGATTTATCCATGAACAGGCTGAGGCCGAGGAGTTGCGCTTTGAGGTCTTCGGGCAGCGGGCTTTCCCCATCGGACAGATCGGCTTGAAAGAGCGTCCATAGCTTGAGATTGAAACGGAGAGCCTCGCCGAGCGCCACCGGATCGTCGGGCCGGGCCCGCGCCCGTTCCAGCAAACGGGCGGCCTTGGTAAGCGCCTCGGCCTCCAGGGCGGGTCCCGTTAGGGCCGCGGCGTGGGTTTGGGCGTAGGCTGCAAGGGCGGTCTTCACGGTATCTTACCGGCCCTGGACGAGTTCGGCGACGAGTTGATCCGAACGCGCCGCGATGCGTTGTCCTTCGACGGACAGTTGATCGCGGACGTTGGCCGAGAGAAGGCGCGCGCCTTCGGCGTTGAGGTCCGCGGCGATCAATTTCTCCGCCCCGCTTTGCAGGGTATCGGCCAAACCCTGGGTGAAGTCTTCCCGGACGCCGAGAATGGCGGCGTTGCCGACGATCGAGGATTCCCGGGATTGAAGGGACGACAGGGCGCTGTCAAGCGCCGCGATGGCGCTGTCGATGTTGGCCTGGGTCGCGAAATTCCCATAGCTCGCGCTTGCGCTTCCGATTCCGAGGCCGACCGTATCGGACGCCTGGCCCGCGACGGCCAAGGTGGTTCCGGGTTTGTCGCCGAGGGAAACGCGCAGGGTGTCGGGCGGGTTGGATAAAAGGTTCACGCCTTGATAGGAAACGTCGCCGACCAGATTGTCCAGTTGTTGGCGGACGGTGTCGAGCTGTTTGGCCAGGTCCGTCCGGTCGCCGCCCTCGGCGCTTTGGGCCAAGATGGCGAGGCCTTTGAGCTGTTGGCCCAATTGGCTGACGGCTTCAAGGCCGGTTTGGGCGGCCAGGAGAGAGTCGATCCCCTGACCGATGCCGGACTTGGCCTCGAGCAGGGCGCTGGCGCGATCGGTCAACGCCCTGGCGCGCAGGAAATCCTGGGCGCCGTCGGTGATTTTGGAAATCCGTCGCCCCGTCGCCAGGCGTTGGGAGGCCTCGTTGCGGATACCGGCCGTTCTTCTTCGCGCCGTCAGCGCCTGGCTCTGCGTCGCGCTTAGGGAAATCGCTTCAACCATCTCCGGGACCGCCTTCCATGGTGTTTAACGTTATATCATAGACCGAGTTTACATGGAATGGCGGGGGTTGAAAGTGATCGCCGTCACCGGCGCTCCAAATTAATGGGTCCTGGCCCTAAACACAGCCCGTGGGTTTCGGCAGGCCGCCCCATTTGCAAATCAACTTCATGGGACCGGTTTCGAACGAGGTGAACAAATCGGCCTTGGAGACGTTCTGGGCTTTGCAGAATTTACGCTAAGGCGGAACGACCCCCTGCTCATGGAACATCTCACGGGCGGCCTCGATGAAAAGCATGTGTTCGTCCGTGAGATCCCGGCCGTCGGCCGCCGCGATCTGTCTCGCCGCCTCGAAGCTCCAGTCGTTCCGGTCAACGAGGAAGCCTTCGCCGTCTACGTTCAGAGTCATTATGATCACCTCTCGATCTAAAAAGTTATACGTCGGGTATTCGGTGTAAATGAAAATAGGAATAATTCTAATTTATATCAAGGGGCTTTATACAAGGTTGCGCTATAGTGGTGAAAATCAGATATTAACAATGTCCAAGGGTAAAACAGTTGATGCCTAAAATCAGATCAAGCGGCAATCACGCGCCCCGGGAACTTGCATTTCTCATCGAACCGGGAACGTGGATTTTCCCTACGGTTCTCGCCGTCTTCCTTGTCGCCGTCAGCCGCTATGATTTTCTTCTGTTCCACACCCTGGCGGAACTTTTCTCCATCGCGGTCGCCGTCATCATGTTCGTGGTGGCCTTCAACACCTTCGCCTTTTCCCGCAACCATTACCTGATGTTCCTCAGTTGCGGCTATTTCTGGGTCGCCGTCTTGGACCTGGTCCACGCCCTCGTTTACAAAGGCATGAACATCTACCCCATATCGGGAGGAAACGCGTCCGCCCAGTTCTGGATCGTCACCCGGTATTCGGAAGCCTTGCTGCTTTTCGTCGCCCCCTTGTTTCTAACCCGGCCCGTTAAGCGGGGGCCGCTCTTTTTCTTTTTCGGGGCCATGGCGGCCTTGATTTACGCCTTGGTCATGACGGGGCGAATCCCCGACGCTTTCGTCGAGGGTGTGGGGCTGACCCGGTTCAAGGTGTTTAGCGAATACGCCATCATCGCCATCCTGGCGGGGGCCTTGGGACATCTTGTCTTAAGGCGTTCCTTACTCGATATTCGGGTCTTGGGCCCGGTGGCTTTGTCCATCGTCCTGACCATGGGGGCCGAACTGGCCTTTACGTTTTATGTCGATGTTTTCGGCCTGTCGAATCTCGTCGGCCATATCTTCAAGCTGTTTTCCTTCTGGCTCATTTATCAGGCGATCATCCGCACCACCCTGGCCGAACCGTTTAAAATCCTGGCCAGAGGCGCCAGCAGCTTCGACGCCGTACCCGAACCCACCATCATCGTCGGTCACGACGGGATCATCCACCAGGTCAACAAAGCCGCCTGTGACATGTCGAACATTCACGAAGACGCATTGATCGGCAGCCATTGCCACGACCTTTTTCATCCGAACGTCCTGGAATGGGAAGAATGCCCCCTTTGCGCAAGCATTCAAGAAGGGAAATCCCTGGACGTCAGCGAATTTTATTTTCCCGGTTCCGGTCAATGGGTGGAGATTTCCCTCTCGCCATTCGAGGCGCCGGGCGTTACGGGAGGATTGGTCCAGGTCAGCCGCGACGTCACAAGGCGCAAGCATGCGGAAACCGATTGGAAAAAGCTTAGCGCCACCTTCCAGGGCATCCTGGAGCATATGCCGACGATTTTCATCAGGATGGACCCCAATGGAAGGATCGTCGAATCCCGGGGGGCGGGCATGTGGCGGCTCGGCCTCATAAACGGCGAGGAGGTCGGGGCGAACGCCTTTGAAAAGTATCCCCACGCCATCCAGGGTTTCCGCAAGGCCTTGTCGGGTGAGCTGGTGGATATGGAAATCAACGGTTACTCGGCCAACGCGCCCTGGAGCTTCCAAATGTTTATCGCCCCCGATGACATAACGGGCGGCATAACCGGCTTTGGAATCGACATCACCGAAAGAAAAAACGTGGAACAGGCACTCCGCACCAGCGAGGAACGTTTCCGCATGGCCGTGTCTGGTTCGACGAGCGGTATTTGGGATTGGGATATCGTAACGGACGATGAGTATTTCTCTCCCAGATGGAAGGAAATCCTCGGCTACCAGGACCATGAGCTGGAGAACAGGCTGGAGACCTTCCACGACGCGCTTCATCCCGACGACGCCGAGCGCGTAAAGGATGCCCTTCTGGCCCATTTCTATCGCCATGTTCCCTACGATATCGAATTCCGCCTCCGCCATAAGGACGGCCATTACGTCTGGGTCCATTCCCGCGGGCACGCCATCTGGGACCGGAACGGAAAACCCATTCGCATGGCCGGGGCGACAACCGACGTCAGCGGGCGCAAGGAGGCCGAGGAGAAACTCCTTAGGGAAAAAGAGCGCACGGAAAGATACCTTAACATCGCCGGCACGATGATTCTCGCCCTGGACAGGGATGGAAAGGTGACCCTCATCAACGACAAGGGGTGCGAGATTCTGGGGTACGCCAAGGGGGAGCTTATCGGAAAGGATTGGTTCGAACTCGCCGTTCCACCGGAAGAAAGGGATGAAATCCGCCGCCATTTCAGAAAAATTATTTCGGGAGAAGAGGGCCTTTTCGAATACTTTGAAAACGACATCCTGACCAGGAGCGGCGAGCGCCGTTTGATCGCTTGGCACAGTACAAAAATGATCGACGAGAACGGCGTCGTCACCGGAACCCTGAGTTCCGCCCAGGATGTCACGGAACACAAGGAAGCGGAAGAAAAGATCAGAACCCTGTCCCTGGCCGTGGAACAAAGCCCATCCATGGTGGTCATCACCGATACCAAAGGCAACGTCGAATACGTCAATCCCAAATTCGAGGAGGTGACGGAATATCAACTGATCGAGATTCTGGGGAAAAATATGCGTATCCTTAAAACGGGATATACGAAGCCCGATGAATACCGGCGGATGTGGGAAGCGTTGATCGCCGGGGAGGAATGGCACTGCGAGTTCCGCAACAGAAAGAAGAGTGGCGAGGAATATTGGGATCTTTCGTCGATTACCCCAATCAAGGGGCCGGATGGAAGGATCACCCATTACCTTGCGGTTAAAGAGGACGTTTCGGAACGGAAAGAGACGGAAGCAACCCTTCGCCAAGCCCAGAAAATGGAGGGAATAGGGCACCTGACCGGCGGCATAGCGCACGATTTCAATAATCTTCTTGGGATCATCATCGGCAATCTCGAGATACTTGAGGAAGATCTTGAGGGAAACGAAGAATTTTTGGAACAGGCCGAGGCGGCCAAAAGGGCCGCTTTGCGCGGCGCCGATTTAATCAAGCGCTTGCTTTTATTCTCCAGGCAGGAACCGACCCAATCGAACCCCGTGAACGTCAATGAAATCATCGTCGGAATGCACGGATTTTTATTAAAATCACTGACCAAGGAAATCGATATCAAGGTGGATCTTTCCGATGATATTTGGTTGACGGATATCGATCCCGGAGATTTCGAAACCACTTTGATCAATCTCGCCGTCAATGCGCGCGACGCCATGCCCGGCGGCGGAATCTTGCAAATCGAGAGCCGGAACAAAATTTTCGAGAAAGGGGATGCCGGGCTTCTTCCCGACATGGCCCCCGGATCCTACGTCATGATTTCGGTTCGCGATAACGGGTTCGGCATGCCCAAGGAGACATTCGGAATGATCTTCGATCCCTTCTATACCACCAAGGACAAAAGCAAGGGAACTGGCCTGGGGCTTAGCATGGTGTATGGTTTCGTCAGCCGTTCGCGGGGGCAGATCGGCGTCGAATCGGAACTGGGAAGAGGAACGGTTTTCCATTTGTATCTTCCTAAATCGAGCGCCGACGAAATAAGGGAAACGCCTCTCAAGGAACAGGACGAGGAACTGCCCCGGGGGGATGAGACGATTTTGGTTGTCGATGACGAGCCCGAATTGGCCGGCTTGGTCGTTTCCATTCTGGAGACTTTGGGCTACAGGACCCTGGTCGCCGAAGACGGGCGCGAGGCCATGGATATACTGAAGTCAAAGGGGGAGGAAATCGATTTATTGTTCACCGATGTGGTCATGCCCGGCGGTATGAACGGCTTTGAACTGGCCAGTCAGGCCAAGGAATTAACACCGGATTTGAAAGTCATCATCGCTTCGGGGTATCCCCTGGATCAGGAAAGGCGAAGCGACATCCGCGATAACGATACGAACAAGACCATACTCGCCAAACCCTTCGGAAGATCGACACTTTCCACCGTGGTCCGCCAAGCCCTTGATGAATAACGTCTCTCAGTCCCCGATGAACATGTAGCCCATGTTGCGGATGGTCTTGATGAAAGACGGCCGGTTCGGGTCGTCATTGAGCTTCTTGCGGATTTTCCCGATCAGGACATCGATGCTCCGGTCAAAGGGGGTCCACTCGCGGTCGGCGACGGAGTCGAGAATTTGATCCCGGCTGAGAACCTTGTTCGGATGAGTGGCGAGCACCGAAAGGACCTGAAACTCATAGGTTGTCAAGGCGACTTCCTCGCCGTCCGGAGCAAGCAGCTTGAAGCCGGTGAGGTTGAGGGTCCATTCTCCGAAACGAACCGTATTTTTTTCTTGTTTCTGTGTACCGGCGGGGGGCTTGGGCGCGCCTTGAGAGCGGCGCAAAACCGTACGCACACGCGCCGAGAGCTCCCTTGGATGGAAGGGTTTGGTCATGTAATCGTCGGCCCCGACTTCCAGCCCCAC
>VAPH01075494.1_pt1 | contig 13472 bp, 12 predicted proteins | sample 3393861 | NCBI WGS metagenome assembly VAPH01 (sample SAMN08290439, study PRJNA428436) | hydrothermal vent metagenome | isolation source: Deep-sea hydrothermal vent chimney | place: Atlantic Ocean: South-mid Altantic Ridge | reverse complement strand
TTTTTATTTTTATGACAGTTGCAAAGGAATCCGTAAGAGCGTATGCGCATGAATCCTGATGGGAGAATATGCAGGAGAAACCTTCGAATAAACTCCTCAGCGGTAATGGTTTCTATTTTTTCCCTGTCCTCGTCCCTTCGGTCCCGGTATTTAAAAAACCTGACCCCACGGATCTCAGTTCAGGAGCTGCTTGGACATGCTGATGTTTCAACCACAATGATTTACACGCATGTATTAAATACACCGGGAATTGCAGTTAAAAGCCCTGCGGATTTATGACTTTATTGACATACCATTTACGGAATTTTGAGTTCGTCCAGAATATTAAAAACTTCACAAACGGCAATTGATTCTTTCTCGGGCAGAGAATATATCGGTTTGCCAGCCAAGTCGTTTTTAAAGATTAATTCATCCTGTGGCACAAGACCAGCCACTTTTAATCCCAGGCTTTCCGCCATACTTCTTAGCTGTTCCCCTTCTTCTCCGGAAACGCGATTAATGATAAGAACCCTCTTCTTTACATCCAGATCAAGTTCGTCAACCAGTATGTTAATGCGCTCTGCTGTCTTGATTCCCCTTACTGTAGGATCACTGACAATCAGCATAAGGTCTACTCCGTGAGTGGTTCTGCGGGAGAGATGTTCCATTCCGGCTTCGTTATCTATGACGACATATTTGTACTGGTCAGAGAGCTTATCAGAGTACTTTCTTATAATATTGTTTGCCGCACAGTAACACCCTGGCCCCTCTGGACGGCCCATTACCATAAGGTCAAAGTCCTTGGTCTCGATAATAGACTGCTGAACCTGGTAATCAAAAATCTGTTCCATGCTCATTCCGCCTGGCCGTTCAGAACCGTTTCTGATAGTTTTAAGTGCATCCTCACGAAGATTTCCGATTGTAGCGTGCACGTCAACGCCGAGCGCTTCATTAAGGCAATTGTTGGAATCAGCATCTATGGCAAGCGCCGGTTCCTTTCTTTTTTCGACAATGTATCTGACGGTCAGTCCGGCAATGCTTGTCTTGCCGGTGCCGCCTTTTCCTGCAAATGCAATTGTAAAAGCCGACATAATTTCCTCCTCTTTTTAGCCATAGTCTTCAATCTATCCACCTGTAGTAGTTACTTCTGCTAAAGCGGACAAAAAATACGTTCCGGGTTTTTAGAAGTTGAATAGTCTACTGGACAATCGATCACACTTGGAACATTCTGCTTGAAGGCGTCTTCCAGAATCGGCACAAGTTCGTCTGCTGCCTCTACACGGTATCCCTTTGCCCCAAAGCTTTCGGCGTATTTCACAAAATCCGGATTCATAAAATCCACATAACTTGTACGTTTGAACCTGTCAAGCTGTTTCAAACGGATAAGGCCGTAGTGGTCATCCCTGAATATCAATGAGACAAAGGGTGTCCCGACACGTATGGCTGTCTCGATTTCCTGGGAGTTCATCATAAAACCTCCGTCACCGAGCGCCGCCAGTATTTTTTTCTCCGGAAACAATAATTTTGCCGCCAATGCTCCTGGAAGGGCTATGCCCATTGCGGCAAAGCCGTTCGAAATAATACATGTATTGGGTTTTGCACAGGGATACATTCTTGCAATCCACATTTTGTGAGCGCCTACATCCGAAATTACGATATCATCATCACCCATTACCGTACGAATATCAGAGACGATTTTTTGAGGTTTAAGCGGAAACTCTTTGTTGTCACGGTAGGCTTCCAGTTCGTTCATAATCATACCGCGTATTCCGGCAATCTGGGGAGGTTTTCTTTGAAACGCCTTGTCTGTCAACATATCCAGAGATTGCAGAATGTTTCCCGTAAGCCCTACTTTCACATTGTAATAGGCGTCAACTTCGGCCAGCTCGGTATCTATATGTATAATCTCTTTCGTCCTATCCGGATTCCAGTACTTAGGAGCAAATTCCACCAGATCATATCCGACAGCTATGATTACGTCTGCACGGTCGACCCCGCATGAGACGCTGTCCCAGGCCTGTGTTCCAATTGCTGAAAGAGACAGAGGATTTCGGTATGAAACAGCACCTTTACCCATAAAAGTATGAGCAACCGGAATCTGAAATGCCTCGGCAAAACGGGTTAACATCTCGCCGGCCCGGCCACGTACAACCCCGTTGCCTGCGATAATCAGGGGATAACGAGCCTTACTTATAACCTTAAGGGCTCGCTCAATATCCCTTTCTGCAGGAACCGCTTCCCTGGGCATATTGATAGGAAGCGGTGAATCATCTATCTCGCTTCCGGCCACGTCTTCCGGAAGATCCAGATGGGTGGGACCCGGTTTTTCGGTCAGGGCAACTTTAAATGCTTTACGGACACTCTCGGTCACTGTGGAGGAGTGAACAACCTGAGTATTCCACTTTGTTATCGGACGAAACATCTCGACCAAATCTATGTGCTGGTGACTCTCCTTATGAAGGCTTTCCAGGTCAACCTGGCCTGTCAGAACCACCATTGGTGCGTGATCGAGGTGTGCATCAGCTACTCCTGTAATCAGGTTCGTAGCTCCGGGTCCAAGGGTTGAAAGGCAGACACCGGCCTCTCCAGTCAGACGTCCATAGACATCCGCCATAAACGCCGCGCCCTGCTCGTGGCGGGTCTGCACAAACCGTATTTTTGAGGAATCTTGTATGGCATCCATCACGTCCAGGTTTTCTTCGCCCGGCAACCCGAAGACAACTCTCACATTTTCATTTTCAAGACATTTAACCAGTAAGTCAGCAACTTTCAAAATCAATCACCTCATTCAGACAGTTTTAATATTTACGAAAACTTTCAAGATTAATCATTTAACCCAGACAGTTTTAATGTTCACGAATTCTCTGATGCCGTATATGGAAAGCTCACGACCATAGCCTGAGTCCTTTATGCCTCCAAACGGAAGCCGTGGATCGCTTTTTACAAAGCCGTTGATAAATACGGCTCCGGCCTCTATACGGACCGCAAGGGCTTCGGCTAATTTTAAATTAGCTGTCCAGATGCTGGCTCCAAGTCCGTAGTCTGTTTCATTGGCCTTTGCAATCGCCTCATCAACGTTATCTACAACAATCACGACTGCCACAGGCCCGAACAACTCCTCGTCATAAGCCGGCATACCTGGTTTTACATCAACGAGAATTGTAGGCTGGTAAAAAGTGCCGGGACCGTCAATTGGCCCGCCTCCTGTAAGAGCCTTCGCTCCAAGTGCTATTGATTTCTGCACCTGCTGGTCGAGACCGTCTCGCAGGTCCATACGGGCCATTGGACCTACACGGGTGGAATCAGCAAGAGGATCGCCGACCAGCAACGCCTCCATCTTTCTTTTAAAACCATCCAGGAATTTATCTGCTATCGTTTTTTCAAGAATGAAGCGCTTTGCAGCCACACAGCTTTGGCCTGCGTTTATCATGCGTGATGTGACAGCATCTTCAACAGCATGATCTATGTCAGCATCTGCCAAAACTATAAAAGGATCAGACCCACCAAGTTCCAATACCGTTTTTTTAAGTGACGCTCCGGCTGTTTGTGCAATAGCCCGCCCGGCATTTGAGCTACCGGTAAGAGTTACGCCAGCAACTCTTTTATCACGAATAACCTCTGAAACCGCTCCGGAACCTATCAAGAGACTTCTAAAAATGTCCTCTGGAAACCCGGCTTTTGCAAAAAGCCCCTCTATTGATAATGAACACCAAGTTGCATTAGAGGCGTGCTTTAGTAATACAGTGTTGCCGGCCATCAGAGTTGGAATCGCAAAACGAAACACCTGCCAGAAAGGAAAATTCCACGGCATAACAGCCAGAATAACCCCAAGCGGATCAAACCTGATGTAGCTTTTTCCTGCATCACTTTTAATACTTTGATTGTCTAAAAAAGCCTTGGCATGCTCTTTGTAGTAATCGCATAGCCGTGCGCATTTTTCCACCTCGGCTCTAGACTCATGAATTGGTTTTCCCATCTCCTGGGATATCATGCGCGCCAGGTCTTCCTTCTGATGCCGAAGCACAGTAGACATCTCTAAAACAAGTTGACTTCTCTGACTGAAAGAGGTCTGCCGCCAGGCAGATCCTGCCTTATAAACCTTTTCGACCGTCTCAAAAACTTCATCATCAGACCATGCCCTGAATTCCCTGATTATTTCTCCTGTAGCCGGATTTATCGAAGTAAGTGCCATAAGTACCACCTTGGTTATATTTTTTATGGTAGGGGAAATCTTTATGTTCGCCCTTTATTAAACAAGCTCTGACGAGGTCATGGAGTTTCACCATTAACATTAATATACAAGATTATATGTCAGTGCGGATAGGTTGTCTGTGATTCCGGCTGGTTGGAAGCTATCAGTATTCTAAATGGTCTTATTATTTTTTTAAACTTGACTAGAATGGTTCTAATCTAATATTATTTATTTAATTAGAATCATTCTAGAGGCTTTATATGGAAAAATACAGAAAGACAGGACTTAAGCTTACGCCGCAGAGACTGGCGATTTTAGGATTTCTTGATGGCAACACAAGTCATCCTTCTGCTGAGGATATTTACGAGGAAGTAAAAAAGAATTTTCCGACAATGTCCTTTGCTACGGTCTACAACACACTTGAAGCACTAAGAGACAGGGGGGGAGTGCTAGAACTTACAATCGATCCGGGAAGAAAGCGCTACGACCCAAATACCGAGCACCATCATCACCTAATTTGTCTGACGTGTAAAAAAATAGTTGATGTACACTCCGAGTTTAAGACAAATGTTTCTGAAGAGCAGAAACAAGGATTTGAAATTACCGGCAATCATGTAGAGTTTTACGGAATTTGCGCAATATGTAAAGAATGAAAAAGATTACAAAAAATTTTAATAATTTTTTAAAAAAAATTAAAAAAATTAAAAACTAAAGAAAGGAGGTGGACAGAATGGCGATATTTAAGTGTGAAAAATGTGGAACCGAAAAAGACGGCAGATGTAAACCCAAAAAATGCCCTAAGTGCGGAGCTACAGGAGCAATGGTTAAAATGTCTTAATTTTTTAAGACACATTTTATAATCACAGGAGAGTAAAATAATGGATCTTATAAATGAACATGCAATTGGAGTTACAAAGGGAACCGAGGTAGAAGCTGCTGTAATGGCAAACTTCAAAGGCGAAACATATGAAGTGGGAGTTTATCTTGCAATGGCAAGACAGGCCCAAAGAGAAGGTTTCCCGGAAGTTGCAGAAACACTTAAAACAATTGCCTGGGATGAGGCTAATCATGCTGCTCATTTTGCAGAAATGAACGGGCTTATTTCTACAAGCATAAAAGAAAACCTGGAAGCGATGTTAAACGGGGAAGTTGGAGCAAACAAGGCTAAAAAAGAAAGTGCCACTAAGGCAAAGGCTTGTGATTGTGACCCTGCTCACGACTTTTTTGATGAATCCTCCAGAGATGAAGCAAGACATGCGCAGATGTTAAACGGACTGTTAAAAAGGTTTTTTTAACTAAACAAATCCTAAATGTTTGTACACCCTCCCCTGCCCTTAGTCGGCAGGGGGGAGGATCATTTAGGATAATTTTAAAAAAATGATGGAGGTAAAAATAACATGTGTATGGAATTTTCACTAAAGTGTGAATGCGAAACAAGTGAGGCGAGCTTTCATTTTCAAAATGATATTATGGCTCCCGAGGTTATTAACAGGCTTTACTGTCCTGCCTGCTCAACCGATATTCCATTTAAACAAGAGACTATGATTTCTGATAACGGGTGGTTGATAGAGTACGATATGGATATCGCAGGGTTTTCCGCCCAGAAACTTCCAAGATCACAACAGGCAGAAGTCACTCCGGGCATGCTTTTTGATGAGGGCTATGCAACATGGCGTGGATTCTACCCAGGAGACCATATTGACAGTCTCAGAGAGCGAGAGGAGGTTGTAAAACTTGCAAAAGATAATCCCAAGGAATATCTGAAAAAGATGAAAACCTGGACGCTCGAAAGAATGGAGCGTATGAAAAAAGAAGGATGGAGGAAAGCAAATGTCAAGTGAAATTAAAGAAACACCAGCATGTGCAGATAAGAATACGGCATTCCCCACAGAGGAAAAATGTCCCAAATGCGGTGCAGATATAGAAGTCTGGAGCGATGAGGATGAGACTACTTGTCGAAGCTGTAATTACGTAATACGTGATAAATAGCGTAATTCTCAGATTAATAAACTGAAGGCTTACGCGCAGGCACTTGCGCCGCGTGAAACCATCAGAAAAAGACAGACCTTGCTTGCACTCTGTGATTTCATTGATATAATAAGCTAATCAGCTTTTATATTTTATAAGTCGTTAAAATCTAGATAGCTGCAAGGGAGGAACAAAAATGTCAGAGCAGGCAAGTTCTTTGAAGGAAATCTACCCGGTTCCAGAAAATTTCAGGCAAAAAGCTCATATTAAAAGCCTGGAGGAGTACACAAAGCTTCACAAAGAATCCCTGGAAGATCCGGATACCTTCTGGGAAAGAACAGCAGAAGAGTATGTTTCGTGGTTTAAGAAATGGGATAAAGTTGCAGACTACAACTACGGAGACAACCCTAAGGATCTTTACATAAAATGGTTTGCAGGCGCAAAGTTAAATGTTGCCTACAATTGTTTAGACAGGCATCTTGAGACACGCGGTGATCAGGTAGCTATAATCTGGGAAGGCAATGATCCCAGTGTCGATAGAAAACTGACATACAAAGAGCTGCATGAACAGGTTTGTAGATTTGCCAATGTCTTAAAGGCCAACGGCATTAATAAAGGTGACCGCGTAACCATCTACCTGCCGATGATTCCTGAGTTGGCCGTAGCCATGTTGGCATGTGCCCGTATAGGCGCGGTTCATTCTATAGTTTTTGGTGGATTCTCCTCTGATGCGCTTCGTAACCGCATACAGGACTGCGGCTCGAAAATAGTAATTACATGCGATGGGACATACCGGGGAACCAAAGCCATACCGCAAAAGGATATTGCTGATAAAGCCGTAGCCCAGTGTCCTGAGGTTGAAAAGCTGATCGTGGTCAGACATGTTGGTGACAAGGTCACTTATAACTCCACCCCCAAGTCTGCCTGGTGGCACGATGAAATGGAAAAAGTAAACGCCGAATGCCAGCCAGAGGTGATGGATGCGGAGGACCCTCTTTTTATTCTCTACACATCAGGCTCCACAGGCAAGCCAAAAGGGGTTCTGCATACCACAGGCGGATATCTTACCTACGTAGCATTCACTCATAAAATAATATTTGACTATCACGACGGTGATATTTACTGGTGCACGGCAGACATAGGGTGGATAACCGGACACAGCTATATAACATATGGGCCGCTTTGTAACGGAGCCACTACGGTTATGTTCGAGGGTGTACCCAATTATCCTGACCCGGGACGCTTCTGGGCCGTCTGCGAAAAGCATAAAGTGAATATTTTCTACACAGCACCGACAGCCATAAGAGCTGTTGCCAAAGAGGGAAATTCCTGGGTGGAAAAACATGACTTAAGCTCGCTTCAGCTTTTGGGATCGGTGGGTGAACCGATAAACCCTGAAGCATGGAACTGGTATTTCACGGTTGTCGGCAAGCAGCAGCTTCCAATAGTCGATACATGGTGGCAGACGGAAACAGGTGGAATTCTTATTACTCCTCTTCCAGGAGCAATAGATATGAAACCGGGAATGGCCATGACGCCGTTTTTTGGTGTAGAACCATCTATTGTTGACGATCAAGGCAATGAACTTGAAGGTGCATGTGAAGGCAAACTTTGCATAAAACGTCCCTGGCCTGGCCAGATGCGTGGACTTTATGGTGATCATGAACGTTTTTTCACCACATACTTTTCACAGTATCCAGGTAAATATTTTACCGGTGACGGGGCAAGCCGCGACAAAGACGGTCATTACCAGATCACAGGCCGGGTTGACGATGTGATAAACGTCTCTGGTCACAGGATGGGAACAGCCGAGGTAGAGTCCGCCCTTGTTGCACATCCAAGCGTGGCCGAAGCCGCAGTGGTAGGTTTTCCACACAGTATAAAAGGACAGGGGATATACGCCTATGTTACTCTTAACTCAGGCATTGCACCTTTAGATGAATTAAAAAAAGGATTGGTTTCACATGTAAGAAAAGAGATCGGCCCGATAGCCTCACCTGACAAGATACAATGGGCTCCGGCTCTTCCCAAAACCCGGTCAGGAAAAATCATGCGCCGTATCCTCAGAAAAATAGCAGCCGGAGAAATCGAGGCATCCGGGTTTGGAGACACATCCACCCTGGCCGACCCGACTGTTGTGGACCAACTTATCGAAAACCGGCAGTAGCAACCCTTCAGAAGTGCAAATACTTGGCATAGACACATCATGTGATGACACATCAGCGGCCGTTGTTAAAGACGGTCGCTGTATGTTGTCAAATGTAGTTTCAGGTCAGAATGATATTCACCTGAAATTCTCGGGTGTCGTTCCGGAACTCGCATCAAGAAAACATATCGAGATGATCTGGCCGGTGGTTCGAGAAGCGCTTAACCTTGCCGGAGTCGAGGTTGCCGATATGGGTGCCATAGCCGTCTGCAAAGGTCCGGGACTGATTGGCTCTCTGCTTGTTGGCTGTTCGTTTGCAAAATCGCTTTCCTACGCAAGTGGAGTGCCACTGATTGGCGTCAACCACCTGGAAGGACATATATACGCTAATTTCCTCGAACCTGAACCACCTGAATTTCCATTTCTGGCCCTTGTTGTATCTGGAGGACACACAAGTCTTTTTCATGCAAAAGAACAGGGCATATACCGCGAGGTAGCAAGGACGCTGGATGATGCTGCTGGTGAAGCCTATGATAAGGTTGCAAGACTTCTGGGGATAGGGTTTCCAGGCGGACCAATAATTGATAAACTTTCCCGTAGTGCCGATCCTACAAAGGTGAATTTTCCGCGTCCTTACCTTAAAGGACGGCCAGACTTCAGCTTTAGCGGACTTAAAACAGCGGTTTTATACCATCACAATAAATATCCAGAAACTCCTGTGGAGGAGATTGCTGCCGGATTTCAAGCAAGTGTAATCGACGTTCTGGTTAAAAAAACACTGGATGAGGCATTGCGGCTTGAACTCAAAACCATTGTACTTTCCGGCGGCGTCTCGGCTAACAGTGAACTAAGAGCAAGGATGTCAAACGAAGCCTCACAGAAAGGCATCCGTGTCTTCCTACCCTCAAGAGAGTTATGTACGGACAATGCGGCAATGATTGCTGCTGCTGGCTGGCACCATCTTATAGCTGGCGATACAGCACCGATGGACCTGAATCCAAAAGCTTATCTGCCTCTGGATGAACAGGTTTACAAGCTTACCGGGCAAGCTTAAAGTGAGTGATCCAGCACACACTATGAGCGGTATCACTCATTTTATATACCATATTTTCAAGCCAGCAATACATACTAATTTTAAAACCCATTAAAACCTTTCATATATTTTCAACCTGCTTAAACAGTGTATTACAACTATAGCTTATATTTATAGCTATAATTCATGACATTTATTGAGCTACCTGACCTTATTCCCTCATTCCTGTTACTGCAAAAAACTTATCGCCACAACTACGGCATAACTCTTGCTAAATACTAACTATTGCAATTGTATTTATTCTCTTTATTAGAGAATTCTTACGGTCATAGCAGCATATAAAATTATAGTCTATGACCAATCCGATCGTTCAACCGATAAAACAGCCCCAAGCGGTTAAATACATAATAACGGACGACATTGCACTGTGTGTCATAAATAATTGTGGTTTTAAACCACCACACATTGTTGCCTTATCGCCCGCCGCCGTTAAAAAGAAGGCTGGGGTCAGGAGGGGAACAGGAGGGGATTTCGGTGTCAGGTTTTGATAGACCTGACACCGATTTTTTTGATATTTTTATCAGAGCGGTTGTTATTATCCAAATTGAAAATTTTTAAACACGTTGAATCTTCTCATTTGCATTTCTCTTTATATTACCCATCGTGAAAAAGTTTCCACTTGCTAAGGCTGTGCAGAAACGTTGGAATGCTTATTTTTTAGAGATGTTTTGCCGGAGATAAAATAACTTTAAGTATTTGTAGTAAGTACCTTCCGCATTGGATAGCGCCAGCATTACACCATGGCGACCATCTAAAAAACCAGCACGCAAGATATAAGTACGAAAAAATGACCAGAAACCTCTTAATAATGCTTTGCTAAAAGATGAACTCCTACCTTTCTCAAATAACATTTGCGCGGCTAAACTGGAATGGTTGTCAATTTTGTGCAAAACCTCTTCAAAATTATCAAAACTGAAGTGCAGCAATGGATTTTTGAAGCGTTGGATTGCCCCTCTGACTTCCAACTGTTCATGTACCAATGCATTCGAAAAACAACCTCTGTCCCGACGAAACAAACGTAATACATAGTCGGGCCACCAGCCACCATGGCGCATAGCTTTACCACAGTAGTAGGAAAGGCGTGGAATTTCAAAGCCTGCTGTTTCTCCGGTGTTTTCAAGCGCACTTTGTATCTCTGCATGCAGTTCAGGAGTAATACGCTCATCGGCATCTAAAGATAACACCCACTTGCCTGATGCAGCATCAAGTGCACGATTTTTTTGCGGGCCAAAGCCAGGCCAATCTGCTTGAATTATCTTATCTGTATATTGTTTGCAAATATTTTGAGTCCCATCCGTACTTCCGGAATCTACAATAACAATCTCATCTGCCCATTGAACCGATTCCAGGCAAGGGCCAATATGCTCAGCCTCGTTTTTAGTAATGATAATAACGCTTAGCATCACTAAACTCCAGAGTGGTAGACTGTTTCAAGCATTATAAAATTTGGAAGGGTGTCATTGGTTGAACAACTTTATCAAGTGCTTTAATCACATGTGATGGTGAAATATCTTTCAGACAACGCATGTTTTCTAAATCTTCTATATGGCCTAATTTACCTAAAGGACACTGTCTTTGAAAACAAGGGCTGCAATCAAGTCCTGATCTAACCACTGCTGCATTATCAGATAAAGGAGGGGTAAAGCCTGGGTCAGATGAACCATAAACTGCTACCAACGGTGTTCCTAATGCAGCGCTTATATGCATCAAACCAGAATCGTTTGTAACCACTGCACTGGCCAATGCTAGTAATGCGATGGCTTCCTGCAGACTGGTTTTACCGGCGATGTTATTGATATTACTGCCAGCCAGATCGCATATTTCCGTAGCAACAACCCGGTCTTTTTCTGACCCTAAAGCCAAAACTTGCCAACCTTCCCTTAATTTTGACTCGGCTAAAGCCGCATAGTGTTGGCTGGGCCATTGTTTTGCCTGCCCATATTCCGCTCCAGGACACAGCGCTAACACAGGTGATTTCCTTTTTAAATGGAACTTATCGGTAACAGCCGCCATGATATCCGTACTGACTGTCATATGCGGATAAGTAAATTCAGGAGGAAGGGTTGCTGTACCTGGTAACCCCAAAGCCACAAAACGTTGCACTGTCATTGGTAAGGCACGTTTGTCCAATACCCGAACATCATTAATCAGACCGTATCGCATTTCACCTCGGTAACCAGTACGAACCGGAATGGTGGCCCAAAATGGAACTAGCGTGGATTTCAGTGAATTTGGAAGAAGAATCGCCCAATCGTAGTGACGCTTTCTCAATGATTTACCAAGCCGGTAACGCGTTGCTAGTTGTAGTTTACCGTGTCCTACCGGCATCGTAATTGAATCGCGTACTTCGGGCATACATTCTAACACCGGCTTGCTCCAAGCCGGTGTCAACACATCAATTGCCATGTCAGGATAGCTATTTTTGAGTCCTATAAAAAGGCTTTGTGCCATGACCATGTCCCCAACCCATGAGGGGCCTACAATCAAGCACTGCGAAGGATTCTTATTCACAGGTTTATGCTGGCATAACAAAAAATTAAAAAACTAAAAAATTAAAATTCATGTGCACTTTCCTTTTTCATTCCCTTAAACATGTAGCATTGAAATATATCATATTTTCTAACTATCTTCTGTTTTTCTTTTTGAACATAAAGTCTCTCTGTACATTCCTCGAAAATAGTTCTTAATTTTTCAGGAAAGGGGTAATGCCCTGTTCTGACAAATATTGCATTATAGCCCTTAAAGTTGTAAAACCCTGGCCAGATGTCGTACTGATTCATTCTTCTGCCAAGATTAATACAGTATGTCACTGGGTTTTTGTCGACATAAAAGGCAAGCTCCGAGCTAACCTGATAATTATCTGAAAATATAAAATAAGGAGGTTCCATCTCCTCAGACACTTTGCTAATCTCTTTACCCAATTGCTCCCAACCTTTGAGCTTTGAGGTTGGATCCAACTTTGAAGGCAGGTTAAGTATTGAAGGATAATAGGCTATCGCTGAAACAGAAAAAGATAGCACTCCACCTATTACAAGCAAAGTTTTTACAGAACGCTTAAAATCCTTCCAATATTTTACTGTATAGATACTTAAAGAAACAAACCCTGCAATATATGCAGGTAGTGTCCAATTTGCCTGCACTTTTCCCTGTAGGCTTTTCATCGAGAAAAAAAACAGAATGGGAATCGAAAACCAGAAAAGAAGACTTCCATATGCCACCTCTTTTCGCAATCTAAAAAGGCTTATGATTACAAATATAAAAACGACAGGAGTAATTATGCCCAATTGAGAACCAATAAATTCAAAAAAATCGCCTATGTTCAAAGTCATCCCATCAGAGACCTTAATATGTCCCGCAGTATGCAAAAAGGTAACCCAATTGTGCTGTGAATTCCAGATCAGAACAGGAAGAAAACATAACAGGCTTATGAAAAATGAGAAATAGAGCGCTGGTTGTAAAAAAAGACTCCTGTTTTTTTTATCAGTAACAAGATATAGAAAGATTGAAAGGTAAAAAAAGGCCATTGTATACTTCACCAGTAAGCCGATACCAACAGTAAATCCTAAAATAGACCAGAGCCATAAAGGAACCTTTTTGGTTTTATTCCACTTCTTCTGCACAAGATAAAAGAGGTAGAGAGAAAGGCTCCAAAAAAACATAAAAGGAGAATCAATAGTCATGATAATTCCATATGTTGAAAATATGGGACTTATCTGTATTAGTAACGCTGAAACAAGCCCTACAACTTTCGGCATGTTTGAGCTTTCTAGAGTCTCATTATCAGCTATATCTCTGCCTAGATAATATAGCACAATACTTGTGCAAAGACTGAAGAAAACTGCCGGGATTCTTACTCCGATTTCTGTATTACCAAGAAGTGAACTTCCCAGTGCAATAATATATGCAATGGCAGGCCCTTTAGAATAGTAGCTAAGGGCAAGTCTTCGCGACCAGTCCCAGTACTGTGCTTCATCCGGACTTAAGTCAAGCGGACCGGTAAAAATGTAATAAATTCTAAATAGGCTAAACAGCAGAAGAACAACGCCCAGAAAAATAGCAGAATAAGTGGGAAGCTTTCTAAAAACTCTCAAAAT
>VAPH01003145.1_pt1 | contig 13472 bp, 9 predicted proteins | sample 3393861 | NCBI WGS metagenome assembly VAPH01 (sample SAMN08290439, study PRJNA428436) | hydrothermal vent metagenome | isolation source: Deep-sea hydrothermal vent chimney | place: Atlantic Ocean: South-mid Altantic Ridge | reverse complement strand
TGATGCCTGCCTTTGAAGATGAACATGGCACCTACATCATGAATTCGAAGGATCTGCGCGCAGTCCAGCACATCGGGAAATTAATGGAAATAGGCATTGATTCCTTCAAGATTGAAGGCCGGACAAAATCCGTATACTACGTTGCGCGTACCACGCAGGTTTATCGCCAGGCCATCGATGATGCGGTGGCCGGCCGGGCCTTTGATCAGAGCCTGATGGATGAACTCGAGGGCATGGCCAACCGGGGTTTCACCGAAGGTTTCTACCGCCGTCACCCACCCGGTGAATATCAGAACTACGAGCGTGGAATCTCCACCAGCGACAAGCAGCAGTTTGTCGGGGCAATCCTCGACAACGATGGCGACTGGCTCACCATCGACGTCAAGAACCGCTTTGAAAGGGGTGATCAGATGCAGTTGTTAACCACAAAAGGTAATGTTTCCTTCGTTCTGCCGGCCATTATCGGTCGCGGTGGAGAGCATGCCGACGCGGCACCAGGATCCGGCCACATTGTCAAAATCCCGGTGCCGGAAGGGCTGAAACCGGACACCATCAATGAATATTCACTGCTGGTCCGGTATCTGCCGACTGACTCGCCCGACTGACAACGAGACCATGAAACCCGTCCGATTATTCCGCCATGTCAATTGCAACGCTCAGGATTATCTGGGTGAGTTCCTGGAAACTCGAAGCATACCCTTCGAAATCGCATGTATCGGTGAGGGCATGCAAGTACCCAACTCCCTCGATGATGTTTCAGGCCTGGTATTTATGGGTGGCCCCGGCGATGTGAATTCCCCGTTGCAATGGCTGCGCCAGGAACAGGCATTGATCCGACAGGCGGCAGCACATGGGACGCCCGTCATGGGTATTTGCCTGGGCGCACAGTTAATCAGCAAAGCGCTCGGTGGCACCGTCAGCAGTGAGTATCGGCTGGAAGTGGGCTGGCATCGTGTCAAGCCGGTAAGTGGTGCTGAAGATCACCCCTGGTTCGAAAACCTGCCACACAGCTTCCAGGTATTCCAGTGGCACGCACATGATTTCACCCTGCCCCCCGGCGCCACACCCTTGTTAACCAGCGTTTGCACACCCTGCCAGGCGTTCTCGGCAGGCAAAATGCTGGCCATGCAATTTCACACCGAAGTAACTGCAGATACCGTCCGGAGGCTGGCGCAGGACTATGCCGGTGACGTGCAGGAACCATCAACCTGTGTTCAGCATACCGATGAATTATGCAGCGGGCTGGAGCAGCGTATAACTGAGCTGCACCGCATTGCTGATTTGATTTACTCAGACTGGCTGGAACACCTGTGAACCTGACAAAAAAGGGCCGGCATTGGTCTCCGGCCCCATTGACAGTTCTGCTTACTGCGCGTTAACCATTGCTTCCAGCGCATCTTCAATCTCGCGCGGTGCTGAAATCAATTTGGTAAAGCCGTGTTTGCCCATCATGCTGAGGTTGGGGAAATGTACAGCCATGCGGAAGCGCATATGCAACGCCTCGACGTCATTGCCATTGACCAGTACCTCATAGGGGAAATAAGCACGCTTTTTACAACCCTCGAAATCGACCACACTCATCTGAAAAGCCTCATCAAGATCCTCGTCATCTTCACCGGTCGACTTCATCCCTACACCAAATACGGTCTGCTCTGTACCGGGGATATCTATGCGGTAAACCCGTGAAAGTGCGTCATCCGGCTTAGCCAAACCCTGCTCAACTGCCGCGAGGGCAGCTTCATGGGAGTCAAAAGTGCCAAGCTCTGACGGGTCATCAAAGTACTGCATACCCATCATGTAGTGATATTTACCCAGTTTTTTTGCCGTCATCTTTTTTTTGCCGCCGCCACAGGCCTGCTGCATTCCCAACGCTGTGGAAAGGCTGTCAAAAACGGGCTGCATGTCACCCTTGAGGCGATAGGCATACTGGATATAGACCGGGTTGACATAAGCAACTTCGACCTTGCCGTCAGCTTCAGTAACACTGACCCGCTGACCTGCAGCATATCCACCCCGGTCCGACATGGAAGCAATGTCTTTCAACGTGTCGCTGGTAGCAATAATGATATTGCTGCCTTCTACCGGCGAATACTGGCCGGCAATTTCGAAACCTGCAGCTTGCAACGCTGTGATGGTGGCTTGCGTATTGTCCTCCAGTGACCCCTCATTGACAGAAGCCAGAACAAAAGGTTTATAGAGGGTATCTTGCGCTGTTGCATTCACTGCAAAAAGCGATGTGATTAACAGCAGCGACATATAGATTTGGGATTTCATCGGTAGGACTCCTCGTTGATTGCCGGGCTTCCAGCCCGATCGACTTAATTAAGTTATCCTAATATACACCTTTTTCACAGGTTTGCCTGTAGTTGCCCTATCAACCCCATCGCTAATTCTGCAACGCTGAAAATACCGAGCCAATCGTTTATGGTAGGCATTCGTTTCTGACACTCATTCTTTTGGGGCCCCAATTATGTCTGATTTATCTTCCGGCAACGCGCACAGGTCTTTCGGTATCTCTGCCTTTTTATGGCGCCTCAGCGGTCAGATTGATATCGACGAAGTTCACGACTAACAACACAAGGGAGTCCCAGCAGGGGGTTCCCACAGGTGATGGAAAACTCAAAAGTTAAACTTGCCGCACTGGTCATCGCACCTTTGATCAGCCTGGCGCTGGTCCTGTTCGGTGACCTGGCGCCCGCTAAACCGCAGATTGCTTATACGCTGGCAATAGCCATATTGATGGCGATTTGGTGGGTAACCGAAGCCATTCCACTTGCCGCCACGGCTTTGCTGCCCATTGTCCTTTTTCCACTGCTGGGTGTTGTAGACGGAAAAACCATTTCCGCGATGTACTTCAACCACCTGGTTTTCCTGTTTATCGGCGGGTTTATAATGGCATTGGCCATGGAACGCTGGAATTTGCACAAGCGTATCGCCATCAAAATCCTGATATTTTTTGGCATCAGTCCTGCACGGATACTGTTGGGTTTCATGTTTGCCACCGCTTTCCTGTCAATGTGGATGTCAAATACGGCAACCACCATGATGATGATACCCATCGCCCTTTCCATCATTTACAAACTTGAAGAAACCCTGGGTAAAGTGAAAATGGGGCGGTATTCCATCGGTCTGTTGCTCGGTATTGCCTACGCGGCATCCATCGGCGGTATCGCAACACTGGTCGGCACCCCGCCCAATCTGTCATTTGCACGAATTGCGAACATCATTTTCCCGGCCATGCCGGAGGTTTCATTTGCTAATTGGCTGATATTTGCGATCTGGATAAGCGTCATTGTTTTCCTGGCGGCCTGGTTGCTGTTGTTTTATCTGTATAAGCCGCCACAACCGTGGCGCAACCTGGATAGGGAGGACTTCAGAAAAGAATACCAACTGCTGGGGAGAGCAAAACCAGAAGAAAAAATGGTGTTTGCCCTGTTTGTTTCGATGGTGCTGCTGTGGATTTTCAGAACGGGGTTTCACATCGGTGCGGTCAATATCCCCGGGTGGTCCCAATTATTCAATAATCCTGGGTATATAAACGACGGCACCGTGGCCATCATGATCGCAGTCATCCTGTTCATCATCCCATCCCGGTCAAACAAGGGGGAAAGATTGATGAACTGGGAAACAGCTAACCGTCTTCCCTGGCATATTGTACTGCTGTTCGGTGGTGGTTTTGCCCTGGCTAAAGGCTTTGTTGATTCCGGTTTGTCACTCTGGTTTGGTGAGCAATTGTCAGGACTGGCAGGCACACACCCGATGTTGCTGACCGGGGTCATCGTCACAATGATGTCATTTTTGACTGAACTGACCTCCAACACCGCCAGCACCGAGATGATTCTGCCTATCCTGGCAGGGCTGGCCGTCAGCATACAAATTAATCCACTGTTATTAATGATCCCGGCGACACTGGCCGCCTCGCTTGCCTTTATGCTGCCGGTAGCCACGCCGCCAAATGCTATAATTTTCGGCACCGGGCACGTAACCATCCGGGACATGGTTAGGACTGGCTTCCTGCTCAACCTGGTGGGGATAGTCGTCGTAACGTTGGTGACTTACTATTGGGGCACACTTGTGTTTAAAATTGATGTGGGGAGTTTCCCCCAATGGGCAACCGTAATTACCGGCGGGGGACATTAATCCGTGACCAGAAAGTACTTAAATGCAGACGCTATCCTGTGGGACTTCGACGGTACGCTGGCAGATTCCGCTGCCAAGAATATCGCCATTACAAAACAGATCATGGCCAGGGTGGCGCCAGACAAGACCGGCGACAACCTGCCCGGCTGGTTGCAGAGTAAAGCGGAATATCACAAGGCTATCCACAGTGCAGAAAACTGGCGCGACCTGTATCGCGATTATTTCGGCATGAGTACTGAAGATATCCAAGCGGCCGGCCCGATGTGGAGGGAGCATCAGGCACGGGATAATACGGAAGTAAGGCTGTTTGATGGCATATTGGAGACACTGCAATTACTCACAGAAATACCCATGGGTGTTAGTTCAGCCAATTCCTCATATAATATCAGTAGAGTACTGAATAACCATGGAATTATGTCATTTTTCCGGTCTATTGTTGGCTATGATGACTTTCCGCCAGAGACACAAAAACCAGCCGCTGATCCCGGCTTGAAATGTCTGGATGAAGTATTGGAAGACTGCCGGGGAAAAACCATTGTCTATGTCGGCGACCACATTGCTGATGTCATTTTTTCCAGGAATATTGCGGACCGCCTGGGGCCTTCAAGCACCGTGATTTCAGTCATCGTGACCTATAGTGGCGCGGAACCAAACAGCTGGAGAGTGCAACCGGATGCGGTGATTGACAGGCCGACAGACCTGCTAGCCTGGCTCACACATTAACGAAATGGCTTCGCATCAGTCGCTTGTGTATCCATAGGCCAATGTGCTCCCTGATCCGGTGTTCAGGTTAGTTTGTGCTGCGTATGCGGGATACTGCAACCCGCCATTCAGCATACAAAGCTTCACGCTGATCGGCATCCATGGCTGGCTGAAATTTGCGTTCGCTGTTGCGCGCTGCCATGAGCTGCTCGGAACTGTTCCACACACCGACCGCCAGGCCGGCGAGGAAGGCACCGCCCATTGCTGTTGTTTCAACCAGCCTCGGACGGTCCACCGGCACACCGAGTAAATCTGCCTGGAACTGCATCAGGAAATCATTGCCTGAAGCGCCACCATCAACCTTCAGCTCCGTGAGGTCGACGCCGGAATCCTGGTGCATGGCCTCGACGACATCGCGTGTCTGGTAAGCAATGGATTCCAATGCCGCCCTGACAATGTGTGCCCGACCTGTGCCACGGGTCAGACCCAGGATTGCACCGCGCGCATCCGTGTCCCAATAGGGCGCACCCAGGCCGGTAAAAGCCGGCACGAGATACACACCATCGTTGCCGTCCAGTTGCCGTGCCAGTGCCTCGCTGTCCCCGGCACTACTGATAATACCCAATTCATCGCGCAACCACTGGATTGCGGCACCGGCGATAAATACCGAACCCTCCAGCGCGTAGGCTGGCCGTCCCTGGGCATCACAGCAAACGGTTGTCAATAAACCGTGCTGACTGGCCGGGCACTGTGCACCCATGTTCATCAGCAGGAAACAGCCCGTGCCATAGGTGTTTTTGGCCTGCCCGGGCAGCCAGCAACCCTGGCCATACAACGCGGCCTGCTGATCTCCCGCCATGCCGGCAACCGGTACGCCGGCAGGAATGCCGTCGAGAACGGCGGTTTCACCGAATATCCCCGAACTGGCGCGTACTTCCGGCAACATGGGCATTGGTACATTCAATAACTGACACAGCGCTGGGTCCCAGCGATGTTGATGGATGTCATAAAGCAGGGTGCGCGAAGCGTTGGTGGGCTCGGTTGCATGTATCGCACCCGCTGCAGCAGTGCCGCCAGTAAGATTCCACAACAGCCAACTGTCAATGGTGCCGAATGCCAGTTCCCCATCCTCAGCACGTTGCTGCAGTAGCGGGTCCTGGTCAAGGATCCAGCGAATTTTGCTCGCTGAGAAATACGGATCCAGACGTAAACCAGTGCGCTGTCGGAACAATGGCTCGTGACCGTCTGCACGCACCCGCTCACAAATAGAGGCACTCTGGCGGCTCTGCCAGACAATCGCACGGAAAACCGGCCGGCCGGTTTTCCGGTCCCAGATGACGGTAGTTTCGCGCTGATTGGTGATTCCAATCGCGGATAGTTCCCCTGCTTGCAGGCCCGCATCAGCCAGAGCGGATGCCATCACCCGAAGGCTGACCTGCCAGATTTCCTCTGCATCGTGCTCGACCCAGCCGGGCCTGGGGTAGTGCTGGGTAAATTCGGAATAAGCACGGCCAAGGATTTTTCCCGCACGCGACAGCACCAGCGCGGTCGAACCCGTGGTTCCCTGATCAATAACGAGTATTGCGGACACTACTGTTCCAGGCCGGCAAGATCCACCAGAAAGGCAAATTCCTGTGCGGTTTCGCGATACTGCCGGTAACGCCCGGAAGCACCACCATGACCGGCATCCATATTGATATGAAATATCAGGCGGTTATTGTCCGTGCGCCGGTCACGTAGCCGGGCAACCCATTTGGCCGGCTCGAAATACTGCACCTGCGAGTCGTGCAGACCAGTGGTCACCATCATGTTCGGATAGTCCTGGGACTTGACCTGGTCATAAGGCGAATATGACAACATGTATTCATACGCTGCCTTCTCATTCGGGTTCCCCCACTCATTATATTCACCGGTGGTCAACGGAATGGAATCATCCAACATGGTAGTCACCACATCCACGAACGGAACCGCTGCAACCACTCCGTCATACAATTCCGGTGCCATGTTGACCACGGCCCCCATCAACAGGCCGCCGGCGCTGCCGCCCATGGCATAAGTCCGCCGGGGGTCAATAACACCCTGCTGCTGAAGCCCCCTGGTGACATCGATAAAGTCAGTGAAGGTGTTTTTCTTATTCATCAGGCGACCGTCTTCGTACCACTTGCGACCCATCTCCTGGCCTCCGCGGATATGTGCAATAACGTACACAAACCCGCGGTCGAGCAGGCTCACAACCGAGTTCCGAAACCACGGGTCACTGGAACTGCCATAAGAACCATAGGAATAAATCAGTGCCGGTGCTGACCCATCCAGTTTTGTACTGTTGCGCCAGGCCAGCGAAACCGGCACCTCAACACCATCACGGGCGGTAATGGTCAAACGTGAGGTACTGTAATTGTCACTGTCAAATCCACCCAGCACGCGATCGGCCTTCAATAGCTGGCTCTTGCCGGACTGCAGGTCAATTTCCCAGATCTGGGTCGGGGTTGAAAGACTGGAATAGCCATAGCGGATGGTGTCGGTATGCGTGCTGACATTGGTGGACGGCCACATCACCGCAGCCTCATCCCCGGCATCAACGTAACGATCCGTGTTGCCGTCATGCGATATCACCCGCACTTTGCGCAGGCCGTCCTTGCGCTCGCCGATGACCAGCCAGTTATCAAATGCCTGTATATCCCGCACCATGGCGTCGTCACGGTGGGGCACCAGTTCTTTCCAACTGGACTTATCGGTTGAATTCTCCAGCGTTGCGGACATGACCCGGAAATTGCTTGCATTCCAGTTGGTGCGTATAAAAAACCTGCCGTCTGCATGGTCAATTCCATACTCATGGCCCGTTTCACGTGGCAGGAATGTTTTGAGCTCACCCGTGGGATTATCGGCTGCCAGTAACTGGACTTCGGTGGTATCGGTATTTTGATGGCCCAAAAAAATGTAGGCCTTTGAGCGACTACGCCAAACAGAGGTGTAATACGTGTTATCCGCCTCCTCATACACCAGCACGTCAGTGCTGCTGTCAGTTCCAAGCCGATGGCGCATCAACTGATAGGCCAGCAGGGTTTCGGTGTCTTTGTTCAGGTAAAACAGATACCGTCCATCCGCCGACCAGGCCAAATCGGTTGCAGCATTGCCGATCACCTCCGGCAGGAACTCACCACTTTGCGTATCGAGGATGCGTATTTCATTGATGCGTCGCCCCACGGTGTCCTCGGCGATTGCAACATAACGATGGTCGTCACTGACCTCCAGCCCTCCCAGGCGGTAAAACTCATGCCCCTGTGAGCGCTGATTGCCATCGACGAGGACCTCTTCCGCTGAGGCCATAGTGCCTTTGCGGCGGGCGTGGATAGCGTATTCTTTTCCCGGCTCAAAACGGCTGTAATACCAGTAACCCCCTTGCTGGTAAGGCACGCTGGAATCATCCGGGTCCAGGCGACCGGTCATTTCTGCGTAGAGGTTCTCCTGCAAGTCAGCAGTGTGCGCCATCATTTTGTCAAAATACGCATTTTCTGCCGCGAGGTACGCGAGCATATCTGGATCTTTACGGGTGTCATCCCGCAACCAGAAGTATTCATCGACACGGGTATGGCCGTGCAAGGTCATTTCATAGGGGCGTTTCTCAGCCATAGGTTGTTTCATTTCAGTGTTTATTTCTGTTTCAGAAGCGGGTTTACAGGCCATCAAAAAGGCGAGACTGCCGATAAACAAAAGATGAATTCTCACAATGGTCCTTTTCTGCGGGTGCCTGCTGGCCAGTCGGGTGAAAACCAAGGGTACAATTTGTGCAATTATTCGTGCCATATTCGAATGAAAATCATTATAATTCAACTTTATTTTTTTGTTTGAGCTGTTTGCGCATGAACCGATTGTTGCTATTCGTATTTCTGTTGCTGGTTGCCTCGCTGTCACGCGCAGGCGACACGCAACAACTCCTTCAATTGATTGATTATATAGGTGTTGATTATACTGAGGCGGTAGTAGACGGAGTCGTCGTCAACGCCGCAGAATACACTGAGATGCAGGACTTTTCAGCAGGGATACAGCAGCAGCTTGCTGACCTGCCGGACAGCGACCAGAAAACCACCTTGCTGGAACAGGGTGAACGGCTCGTAAACCTGGTAAAAAACAAAGTAGCAGCTTCGCAGATCAAATCACTGACAACGGCCATGCGACTGACGATTATCGATCGCTACAAAGTCACTGTTGTGCCGCGCAATGCACCTGACCTGCAGCGCGCTGCAGTCTTATATGCGGAGCAATGCGCCAGCTGTCACGGCATGACGGGAGACGGCCGCGGACCACAGGCCGCGGGGCTCAACCCTGCACCGATCAACTTCCGCGACCGGGAGCGCTATTCGCAGCGCACGCTTTATGGCCTGTACAACACCATTACACAAGGCGTTGCCGACACATCGATGTCTTCGTTTCACGACCTGTCGGCAAATGACCGTTGGTCACTGGCTTTCTATGTCGGACAATTGGCAATCAGTGATTCAGACTTGAACCCTGAGCCGGCTCAGGCCAATTCCGGGCAGCCGGAGGCACTGCGGGATATCACCACACTGACAGTGACTACCCCCGCCGAAGCCATTGCAAGCTATGGCCCCGAAGGGGGAAAACTGATGGCACAACTGCGCAAGGATCCAGCACCCCTGTTCTCAGCACGCTCGCCCCTGCAGTTTTCGCGCCACCAGCTTGATGATGTCATCAAGGCTTATGCCGCAAACCGCCAGAAGGACGCTTACCGGCTGGCTGTCGAGGCCTACCTGGAGGGTTTTGAGCTGGTGGAGCAAGGCCTGAACGCGGTTGATTCTGAACTGCGCCTTGAAATCGAGCAGGCCATGACGGGCCTGCGCACCGACATCCGGAACGGCGTGCCAATACAAGAACTGGAAGCAACCGTGATCCGCATTAAAGGCCTGCTGGACGTGGCCTCGGATCGCCTTTCAGGGCGCAATCTATCGGGTGGGGCAGCATTCGCCAGCGCATTTTTTATCCTGGTCCGCGAAGGCCTCGAAGCGCTTCTCGTGGTCGCCGCCCTGGCGGCTTTCCTGGTCAAGACCGGGCATCCCACCGGCATGCGTTACCTGCACTACGGCTGGATAGGCGCGCTGGTGCTGGGATTTCTGACCTGGCTGGCATCAATCTCGCTGATTAAGATCAGTGGGGCCAGTCGTGAAATTACCGAAGGGGTGGCCGCGCTGCTGGCAACCGGGGTGCTTTTTTACGTGGGGTTCTGGCTGCACGACAAAACCAATGCCGTGCAATGGAAGTCATTCATTGAAAATAGCGTACGCAAGGCACTGGGCACAGGAACCCTGTGGGGCCTGGCCGGCTTGTCCTTCGTCGCAGTGTTCCGCGAAGTGTTTGAAACCATCCTGTTCTACCAGGCTCTGTGGGTGCAAACCGATGAAGCCGGTAAGAGCATGGCCTTGGGTGGTTTCGGCGTAGGTGTGGCCGTGCTGGTCATTCTGGCATGGGTCATTTTACGTTACAGTGCGCGCCTGCCGCTGCGACAGTTTTTCAGTGTCACCGGCATTCTGATGTTCGTGCTGGCATTGGTCTTTGCCGGCAAGGGTGTGGCGGCACTGCAAGAGGCTGGCCGGATACCGGTTAGCCCGATTAACTTCCCGCGCATCGAACTGCTGGGGGTATATCCGAACCTGCAGGGCCTGCTTTTGCAACTGGGGCTGTTATTGCTGGCGCTGTTTCTCTGGTACGGTTTGCCGAGTAAACGCCGGACTTCGTAAAACTGACGGGCAGACCCGTTTATACCATTGTCATGCTCTTTGCTGGTTTTTGCCCAACCTGAACAGAAGATACGTTGCAGCAATAAACAGCACAATTACAAGGTGTTGTGTGGGCGTTAAACCCAGAAATCTCGGGTCTGTTGATTCTATCCTGAAAAAATCAAGAATGATTCTCTGCACCGCATAAAGCTGCACGTACACCAGGAACAGAAAGCCGTTATATTTATCCAGTTTTCTAAGCTGGTAAATGATGGTTCCTATAATGATGAGGCCGATGATTTCATACAGCACGACCGGGTGCCGCAGGGCCCCATCCAGGTAAATCGCCCACGGAAGGTCCGTTGTAAGCCCCGGGTGCCCACCGGTCAGATAGTCCCCCACACGGCCGAGGATGTGGCCTGCAATCAAAGGCAGGGTGAACAGATCAGCGAGTTCCCAGAACTGTAGCTTGTGTTTTTTTGTATACAGGTATCCGGTAATTAGCGCCCCGATAAAACCACCAAAGAACGCCAACCCGCCTTTCCAGACAGTGAATATGTCCCAGAACGTGAATGGTGTTCCCGCAGGCCAGTAAAAAAGCACATAGAACAGACGGGCACCTATAATCGAACCAATCAAAATGTAGAAAATCAGATTCTCAACAAGCTCTTTCTTGATGCCTTTCCTTTTGGCTTCTTTAACAGCCAGCCAGTTTGCAACGATAAAGCCCAGCGCAAACATGACGCCATACATGTTGAAACTCACAGGGCCAAGCTTGATCATCGGGAACACTTTGTATGGAATCATAGTGAAACTGGACTCTTGTTTGTTTGACTTATTGACTGCCTATTGGCATGTGGCCAGGCATTGGTTCTCTGACCCTGTTAAACCACGTGGAGTTCCTTCTACCATTGGGATCACGGCAAAAAACCATTTAGCGCCGTTGTATTTGCTTCAGTATACCGAAAAGGAACAGGGTTCACTTTTAGTTGAAACACACAAGAGACAGAAAGTACGGTACCCTAAGCCGCACCAGGCAGAACGCGAGCCAGTTCGATGCGATCACCAAAATTAAAATCCAGCACCCGAAAAAATCAAAATGACGCACACAGGGCTGAAGTGGGTGACTGCGCCTTTTTAAAGGTCATCAATGTCACCAAAGCCGGTGCTTTTCTGCAATGGGAAGATGGGCAGGATCTGCTGGTACCCATCAGCCAGCAGATATCACCCATGGTGGAGGGGAACTCCTACGTGGTCTACCTGTTTCTGGACCCTCAGAAACGCATTATCGGCAGTAGCAAGCTCTATAAATTTCTTGATGAGCGCGCCAAAAACATGGCCCCCGGTGAGCAGGTGGATTTGTTGATCGTGGCTGAAACCGAGCTCGGCTTCAAGGCGGTGATCAACGGCACTCACCTTGGTTTGTTATATAGAGATGAGGTCTTCCAACCCCTTCGGCCCGGCGACAGGACACGTGGATACATCAAGACTATTCGGGAGGACAGGAAAATTAACCTGGCCCTGCAGCGCCAGAACAAGCAGTTACGGGAAGATTTAACCGACCGTATCCTCGCCTTTCTGAAAAACAATGCGGGAACCTCAACATTAACCGACTACAGCCCACCAGAGGCGATTTACAAACAGTATGGTGTCAGCAAAGGCAATTATAAAAAAGCACTCGGGGCGTTGTATAAACAACGTCTGATCAGCGTATCAAAAGACAAAATAGTATTGTTGAAGTAGACTTATAAGCATAACAAGACCGCAGACATTGAAGAGTGCCCCATCGCAAGACGGGGTTCGCTGATTTACGGCAACACCAATCACCGCGCAAGTGGCTGCTGGCAATTGGCTGGCCAGTAGCCGGCCAGGCACAAACTCCCCAACAAGCTTGATGCAGATATAGGACGCCTTATGACTTTTGCAGGAACGCAGCTACGCTCCCTTATCAGGGAAGACAACACACTTGAGCTCTCTCTGACAGAGGTGGAGATGCCAGAGCCCGGACCCGACGAAGTGCTTGTCAGGGTCGAGGCGGCACCGCTCAACCCTTCGGACCTTGCCTTATTGCTGGGACCTGCCGACTTGAGCACCCTCCGCATAAGTGGCACACCAGAGCGACCGGTCGTCACCGCAGATATACCGCCAAGGCTCATGCGGATGGTTGCTGCACGCCAGGGGCAGTCCCTGGCTGTTGGAAACGAGGGTTCCGGTGTGGTTGTTGCAGCAGGTTCATCCGATGCAGCCCAGGCGCTGATGGGTAAAACAGTCGGCATGGCCGGCGGGGAAATGTACGCCCAATACCGCTGTATCAACGCCTCGATGTGCATGCAGATACCACCCGGCACCAGTGCCGTAGAGGGTGCATCCTGTTTCGTCAATCCAATGACAACGCTGGGCATGGTTGAAACCATGCACGCGGAAGGACACAAGGCACTGGTGCACACGGCCGCAGCCTCAAACCTGGGTCAAATGCTCAACCGTGTCTGTATCGAAGATGGTATCGAACTGGTCAATATCATACGCAAGCCGGAACAGGAAAAAATTCTGCAAGACCTCGGTGCCAGATATATCTGCAATTCCACTTCAGATACCTTTTTTACCGATCTCGCTGAGGCTGTTACACAGACCGGCGCAACGCTGGCATTTGACGCCACCGGCGGCGGCAAGCTGGCCAGTCATATTCTGGCCTGCATGGAGGCAGCGGCAGTCCAGTCAATGACCGGCTACAACCGCTATGGCTCAGATGTTTACAAGCAGGTCTATATTTATGGCGTACTGGACAACAGCCCCACCGTACTTTCACGCAATTTTGGCTTCTCATGGGGCGTGGGTGGCTGGTTATTGACATCGTTTCTGCGCAAGGCCGGCACCCAAAAAGTGATGGAAATGCAAGCC
>VAPH01019957.1_pt1 | contig 13487 bp, 9 predicted proteins | sample 3393861 | NCBI WGS metagenome assembly VAPH01 (sample SAMN08290439, study PRJNA428436) | hydrothermal vent metagenome | isolation source: Deep-sea hydrothermal vent chimney | place: Atlantic Ocean: South-mid Altantic Ridge | reverse complement strand
CTTCTCCGAAAAAATCCATACCGCAGTTAACAAGAATCGCAATACGTGGTGCGAATGAATCCACTGAAACCCCACGCGCAATAAGGGAACGGGTCAAATGGCGTAGCTGAAGAAATCCAAGGGCCATCTCCTCAACCGGTGGCAACCCGGATTCACTAAAAAAATAGGTATCCTCAATATAAGAATGAAATTTTGGCATATGTTGCGCACAATATTCTATACAATCTAACGATAACCGCACCCGAAACTCAACGGGCAAATGGAAAGCATACGCACAATCCTCCACAAAAAGTGGTGGCTGCAACACCGACCCTCGCATCTTTTCTATCGGAAACTTGGCCTCTCTTGCGGCAAGAACAAGGCCAGAAAGTGACATAATCGCAGGTACCGAACTGGAAATTGATGTTTTATCAAAAGGAACTCCTTTAAACAAATCGATATAATCTTGCTTGCACGAAAGCGACACACCTTGTGTCCCGACCGCTGCCAGCGCGAGCGGATGGTCCGCATCCAGCATTGATTGCGATGGCGCATCACCAATAACATCAATCCCGGTCTGTCCATGCGAAAGTAGATAATGAATCTGCTCGTTGGAACAACAACCGTCTCCTTCTCCGCTTAACTCCCGTTGAATCCATGTACCCGATGCATGAGGCGTAGCCATCCGGCCACGCGTATAAGGAAACTCACCTGGACGTTCTACACCGCCACCCGAAGAGACACTCACGGTTTGAGGTGGAATATTTGATTGGGGATCAATGTTCACAGATATTCTCCACAAATTATTCCACTAGGGCTTGTGAAGGACAAAAGCAGACGAAGCATATAATTATGAACAGTATTATTAAAATCGATTTGATTGCGCAAAAATCTTTTCCTTATCACTTTTAAAGATTTTCACACTACATCAATTGGTACGATTGTTCAATATCTTAATGTCACAGAGTAAATTATACCAACGGCCCTAAAGGCTGACCGATGCGGCCCATCTCCTTATTGCTATTGATTTGATTTTATCTTTTGTTGCGAGGAGCAAATTCTGGGGATAAAGGTCGAGTAGCCCAGCGGAACCGTGAGGTGGTCAGATATATTCATTCAACAAGCATCACGTCTGCAGGGTGCACTGTTACCATTATGACGCCCCATTTATTCTTTGACTTTTGAAATAGATATGTAGCCCCAAAATTCTCTAGTAATGCATCATCCGCAAATCGAGTCCAGACGGTGCTAACGATAGCTGTGGTTTCAGTTAAGAACCGAATCTGATGTTGATCTAAACTTGTCCGATTAAAACCACTCTCCTTAAGTCGCTGAAAGTAAGGTCCCAGCATATCTCGGCACTCGCTTTCATTTGAAGGAGAGTAGCAAGTATCCGGCAACACTATTAGCCGAGGATTATGAAAATTCTCTAGCCAGGCGGCAACATCTAGCCCGGAAAATGTATCAGTGATATTCTTTAATACCTGTTCAATTTCTTGTTTGTCAGTCATCACTTCACTCCTATATACCCATAACGCTGAGTTAACCAGCGCGCACAAACGTTTCTGATTAAATACCTTGGCTTAACCAACCCTGGTTGGACCGGTGCCGATTCTGGAACAGCTCCAAACCTGGGCTCATCTTCTTGTGGGCCCATTGCCCCAAACAATCGGGCATTTACTGCTGCTGGTGATTACGGCACGTGGGCCTCCCCTACTATCGCAACGCCAATTCCTACCCTTGGGGTCTCAGGACTGACCATTCTGGTAGGCTTAATGCTGGTTAGCCTGGCGTTGATCAGAAGGAGACTGGTTTCAGCTAAATAGCCGTTTCCAAATTTTACCGTATCCCCATTTTCACGCACAAGGTGTACAAAACCTTGTGGCGGGCATGGGGAACTATAAGTTTTCTCTAGTTTACTCACATATACATCAAGCGCGCACGACAAGTCGGCGCATGTTTTTGTTTTGTCCCCGTTCCTGTTCTTTCTGTCGGTCTGCTTTGCAACCAGCTTTGCCTTTATGTCAGAATTTCGTGTTCTGGCTGAATACACGCTATCATTCACCAACAAACTTAAAATAACTATCCCGACCAATCACATTAAACCAGGCTGACCCAACCAATGACTATGGAAACAAGCACGCTGATTTATTACCTGTTGTACACCTTTGCATTTCTGGCCTCATTACTCGCTTTCGTCATGACCGACATGCAGAAACTGCGGTTTCTGATCGTATTGTCTTCCCTGGCATATACCGTCTATTACTACATGTTTCCCGCTGAGCCATTGTGGCTGGATGTCGGTTCGGAAATGGCACTGGTAGTCATAAACGGATTCATGCTTGTGTACCTGGCATGGAGCAATTCCAGAATCAAGCTCGATCAGCGCGAACAGTTTCTCTATGACCATGAATTTTCAGACCTGACGCTCGTGGAGTTCAACCAACTGCTGAAAATTTCTGACTGGCAACTCGAACCGGCCGGCCACGTGTATACCGTCATCGGCCAGGAACTTGAAGATATTTTCTACCTGGTTAGCGGTCGGGCTGAAGCAAAACTGCCGGATGGCAGTTCTGTCATGGTTCATGAAGGCAGCGTTATTGGTGAGGTCAGCTATCGACTGCAGTGTCCCGCTTCGGCCACGGTAACTGCCGTGGATTCCTGTATGTGCCTGCGCTGGAACCAGGATGAACTCCGCGCCCTGTGCAAGAAAAATGAGAATATAAAACGTGCCCTGGATGCCGTGCTTTCCTCACACATGGCGAGGAAATTGTCAGACAGGCCTGATGAGCAGGCAGTGCCAGCCACCGAAACAGTCTGAGCGCATAGCTGGGAAAACCCCGGCTTTCCTTATATGATTGAATGATATGCATTTCAAACCAGGCACCGCCGGGAGATAGTGAATGGCCCTGTTTTTCCAGTTTCTCGTAGGCCATGCGCTGGGTGACTATGTTTTCCAGCGGGATATCATGGCGTCCTCAAAATGCCGGCATGCCAGTATCTACAAAACCGCAGGCAAGGGGTTCCCGGGCTGGTATTACTGGCTGCTTGCCCATGCACTGATACATGGTGGTGCCGTTTTTGTGATCACTGGCAACTGGGTACTGGGTGTGGTTGAAACGGTACTGCACACCTTCATTGACTTTGCAAAGTGTGAGCATTGGATCAGTTTACACGTTGACCAGGCACTGCATATCCTGTGCAAGGTTGCGTACGTCTATGTCATTTACCAGGGGTTGGTTTGAAAACCGGGCACCAACAATCCCGCCGCAACAGCGCCCGACTGGAGATTCTGCGCCAGGAGTTAATCGCCCCAATTCTTTCCATTAAAGGCCATGCAGAATTGCTCGGAGAACAGATCAAAGATGCAGGCTGCCTGGCCGACCTGCAAAACATAGTGACCGCAACAGACCTGACACAAACATTGATAGACGCAATGCTGGCTGCTGAAACACAGAATCCCGACGGGAAAGACAGAGACAGCGAGCGTTCCAGGTTCAAACATGACCTGCGAAACTCGGTTGGTGCGATTTCCGGCTACTCTGAGATTATCCTTGAGGAACTGGAGGATGCAGACGATCTCAGCGAAGATGCCCGAACCTATCTTGAACATCAGCTGGCCGATGCCACCAAACTCCTGCAAATGCTCGACACCCTGTTCCAGGCTGAGCGTAAATTCGGCGAAGATTCTGAATCTGAACTCAAAGTTGATATTCGTTCGGTATTTGACAGTTTTGACCGGTCGGACAATGAGACTACACAGGCCATCAGTGGCAGGATCCTGGTGGTTGACGACAACGACAGTAACCGCAACCTGCTGGCCCATCAATTGCATCGCCAGGGTCATGACATCAGTACTTCCTCGAGCGGCCGTCAGGCGTTGGAAATGATCCGCGAGTCCACGCCCGATCTGATTTTGCTGGATCTCTTCATGCCGGACATGAATGGCTTTGATGTACTGCGTGAAATGCACAAAGATGAAGCATTGCGTGCCGTACCGGTCATTATTATTACCGGTCTCAGTGACCGCGACGCCGCGGTTAAATGCATCGAGGCCGGCGCCTTTGACCTGCTGATCAAGCCGGTCAGCCCGGCACTGCTCCAGGCCCGGGTTTCCGCCTGTCTCGAGCGCAAAGGCTGGCATGACAAAGAACGGGCTTACCAGCAGGAATTGGAAAAAAGTTACACCTTCATACGCAAGGTATTTGGCAGATATTTATCCAATGAAGTGGTCCAGCAAATCCTGGAATCTGATGATGGCATGGAAATGGGTGGGGGCAAGCGACAGGTTACCATCATGATGACAGACATCCGTGGCTTCAGTATGCTTAGCCAGGAGCTGGACCCGCAGGATTGCGTCAGGATGCTGAACAACTACTTTGGCGTGATGACGCCTTTGATTCAGAAATACGCGGGTGTTATTGACGAGTTTCTCGGGGATGCGATCCTGGCCATATTCGGTGCGCCAGTCAGAACTGACGATCACGCCCAGCAAGCCGTTGCCTGCGCGCTTGAGATGCAACAGGCCATGCGTGAAGTCAACTTCAATAACCAGGAATGGGGGCTGCCGGTCATCGAAATGGGCATTGCGGTTAATACCGGTGAAGTCGTGGTCGGTAATATAGGTTCGGAAACCCGTGCCAAATACGGCGTCGTTGGACACCACGTCAACCTGACAGCACGGATTGAATCTTTCACCGTCGGCGGGCAGATTATGGCCTCGGAGTACACCGTCGAGGCACTGCAATCCAGGGTAAGTATCGCCCGGTCGCTGGACGTGGAGGCCAAGGGTATCAAAGACCCGGTCAAAATACATGACATCATCGGCATCGGTGCACCTTATAACCTCGCGCTGAACACTGAGGAACAAAAACCACAGGCACTGAGCGAAGAGATTCCGGTATTGTTCAGCCGCCTGAGCGGCAAGGCCATCGCTGACGAGCTGGTGGATGGCGTCCTTACGGCTGCTGCAGAAAGCATTGCCCATCTCGCAACCACCGCCGAGCTCGCGCCACTGACCAACTTACGCATGAAAATTCCCGGCTACCCCGGCTCAGAAGATGATCAAACTTTCAGTAAGGTGACCAGCATTCTGGCAGAGGAAAACGGACGGAAACACTACGTAATCCGATTTACATCAACCCCATTTGCTGCCCGGGAATATATCCGCGCACAGACAACCGCTTGAACGGAGGCGAAAAATGGCCACGTTACTTATCGTCGAAGACAATGAAATGAACCGCGACATGCTCAGCCGCAGGCTGCAACGCAAAGGCTATGACATCAAAGTTGCTGTCGATGGCCAGCAGGGGGTAGAAATGGCCACCGCCTGCATGCCTGATCTGATTCTGATGGACATGAGTCTGCCGATAAAGGATGGCTGGACCGCAACCCGTGAACTGAAGGCCAATGCCGCCACCGCTTCGCTGAGAATTATTGCGCTGACGGCGCACGCTATGGACGGTGATCGGCAAAAAGCCATACAAGCCGGTTGTGACGACTACGATACCAAACCGATCGATCTCAAACGCCTGCTGGGGAAAATACAGACCCTGCTCAACCAGGAATAACATCAATAAACCATCCAAGGCAATCCACCAAAGACAAACCATTAAAGGCAACTAAATGAACCTGAGCAAACGCATTGCGCTGACTTCTTCGGTGATACTGGTTTTTTTCTTTTTTACGATCGTGGTTTTCATGTGGTCGACCCAGGTTAGCCGCGAGAAAGTTTCACAGCTACAATCGGTCATTCGCACCCAATACCTGGTCGGGGATATTTCTCAACAGCTCAAAGAGCTTAATATCCGGCTCAAGGTACTCGATACAGTGGCATTAGCTCAGGATAAAACTGAACTGAACATTACTGAGCAAACAAACCTGCTCAATAGTGTTATAGCCACCGGTAAATCCATTGAAACCTTACGGGTAACTAGCGGAAGCACAATATCTGAACAACTCAACGGCATAGAGTCTGCCGAGGAGATTATCAACCAGTGGAAAGAATTGATTAACTATGCCATGGAAGTTGACCGGCCGGTTCAGCTTTATTCCATGGTTGCTTTCGGATCTGCCTTCGATGAAGCTGAAACCAGCCTGGAAAAAGATGGCACATTATTACGCACGCTCTCATCCAGCCTGAACGTAGAAATTGACGAAGCTGAAGCGTTGACCAACCGTATTTCGATGGTAGTTTTCCTGCTGTCAGCATTAATTGCCCTTGTCTTGGCCTATTCACTGATTCGCTACACACAAAAATCCCTGGCCCAATTACGCCAGGGTACCAAAGAGTGGAGTAGCGGCAACCTGACTCACCGCATCCAGGTAACCGGCAAGGGTGATTTGAGCGACCTGGGCAGAGCCTTCAATGCCATGGCTGAAAAACTTGATACCACCATGCAGCAGGCTCATGCGGAACGGCAACGTGCCGATAAGGCCAATCGGGCTAAAAGTGGGTTTCTTGCCAATATGAGTCATGAGTTAAGAACTCCGATGAATGCCATTATCGGCTACAGCGAGATGCTGCTGGAAGATATCGAAGATGGTGTTGAGATGGATATGCAGGAAATTGAATCCGATCTTCAAAAAATCCAGAGCTCCGGTAAACACTTGCTGGGTCTGATCAATGATGTACTGGATCTGTCCAAGGTTGAATCTGGCAAAATGGGCGTTTACAACGAACAGACAGACCTGCAGAAACTGGTCGACGACGTTGCCAGTACGGTGCAGCCGCTGGTTGAAAAATATGACAATACCCTGAGTACAAGTTTTGACCTGGAAGACAGTTCAGTATGCACGGATGTTACCAAGTTCAGACAAATACTGATGAACCTGTTGAGCAATGCGGCCAAATTCACCCGTGGTGGAAAAATCACTATCGAAACCCGCCGCTACCTGGAACAAGGTGTCGACACGGTAAGTGTTGCGGTCTGCGATACCGGGATTGGCATGACCCCCGCCCAGTTGGATAAGGTGTTTGAAGAGTTCACCCAGGCGGACGACTCGACCACACGGGAATTTGGCGGCACGGGACTGGGACTTTCCATCTGCAAAAAATTTGCACACTTAATGCACGGACGAATTGACGTCGAAAGCACACCTGGCGAAGGCACCTGCTTTACCTTCATCGTGCCGGCGATTGCTGAGCCTACCGAAACCGGTGATGCAGCCAGGAGCGAAAGCGACCACGTCGGGACGGCGGACAATGCAGAAACGACGGACATCAATGGTCTGGCAAAGGTATTGGTGGTGGATGATGATGCCTCATCGCTTGAAATTTCAAAACGAATTCTTGCCAAGCGTGGCTATTCTGTCATTACTGCGGACAACGGTGCCACCGGTATTGAACTGGCGCTGGAACAACATCCAGATATTATTGTGCTGGATGTCATCATGCCGGAAATGGATGGATGGCAAGTTCTGGAAAAACTCAAAGCTCAACCAGCAACAAAAGATATACCGATCATCATGCAATCCATGTTGAGCGAACGGGAATTGGGTCTTGCCATGGGTGCCGACGACTACCTGACCAAACCGGTAGACAAATCCGACTTACCCAATGCAGTAAGAAAACTGCTACCCGCCCTGAACCTCGACAAAGGTGTACTGATCATTGAAGAGGGCTCAACCATTACCGAACTGATCGAAGAAAGCAGGGGCGATGAGACCTACGAAGTCCGCCAGACCAGTGACCTGACCGAAGCCAACCAATGGATTCTGGAACGGGAATTTGGCATCATCCTGGTTGGCCGGCACTCTGAAATGGACACGGTTTCCAAGTTCATGGAACGCGTGGAGCGCTCGGAGGAGTATGGCAATACACCCATACTGCTACTGAATTCCATCCAGTTGGAGTCAATGAATACTGATCAGCTGCTAAGCTTTATTCAGATTCATCAGGGTTCCAAAGGGATCCTGGAACCGGAATAGCCCTAATTTCCCAGTGTCAGGTTCTTCAATTTTTCCAGGGCTTTTTGCAGGGATTGTTGTTCTTTGAGTAACCTGTCACGTTCCATGGTCAGGGCATCACGCTGCTTCTTCAGGCGTGCGATTTCTGCTTTGGAGTCACTGGATTTTGTCCGCAATTCCAAGTGTTCTGATTCTGAACTGATCAACGCTTCAACTGAACCCATGAACATATCAGTTTCAATGCTAAACCCTTCTGTGCTGTCAGGAACGACTTTGCCAGCGGCAACCAAAGCAATTTTTGCATTTTCCATACTGCGCCAGTTTTTATCACTGCCGAGATAGATCAGAGCTTTGCCAAGATAGGACAGCCGGCGGCTATTGGCGCCGGCATCAGCGCTCGCAATAATTGTGTCAAACTCCCTGATTGCACCGCCGTAGTTACGCTTGCTATACATGGCATTGGCACCTGCCAGGCTGTTACCCGGTGCCACACCGGGAACGGGGTTCGAATCAGTAGAATCAGAAGGTACAGTCGTGCAGGCGACCGATCCTATCAACAGTACTGAACCAGCAGCAAGCCGCCAGATTTCTCTGGCACGGCGGGTTCCAAAGGCGGAGATTATTGTCGGAACTACAGATTCTTTCATGTTTTTCTATTTCTCTTGTTGATGAACGTCACTATAGGCAGGAGGCTGGGTTTTCTGCCTACACGCAAGCGAATCAGTATTCGCTACCTAAAGATAAGTCATAAATATAAATTATGCCACCACAGGTTTGGCTAATCACAACCCCAAGCCTTACTCAGCACACAGGTACAGGTGAAGTATTCACATGCTCAGCACTTCATAAGTGCTGTCAGAATTTCCCGCAATTGGGGTTGATAAAGATACCAATAATACCATTGCATTGATTGATGTCATTTGCTTTTAAAACATGAATAGGGTGTGCCTATCGTGATTATAGAAACAATAGATTATACAAATCAAACACCTGCCTGTAAGCTATCGCTTAAGGTCAAGCCAACAACTTGTACCCCGCCTTATCTAACGGAGTAAACACAATGAGCAAGCACACCTTAACGACAGCAACAGGTGCCCCTGTCGCTGACGATGACAACAGCATCAGTGTTGGAGAGCACGGTTCTCTGACTTTTGACAACCACTATACCTTCGAAAAGCTCGCACATTTTAACCGTGAGCGGATACCTGAACGGGTAGTACATGCCAGGGGCACCGGGGCTTACGGCACGTTTACGGTCAGTAATTCATTAGAAAAATACACCATTGCGAGTTTTCTTCAGGAGGTGGGGGAAAAGACAGATGTTTTTGTTCGTTTCTCTACGGTAGGCGGAGGTCAGGACTCGAGTGATTACGCCCGTGATCCACGTGGGTTTGCGATTAAATTCTATACTGATCAAGGCAACTATGACATGGTCGGCAATAATACGCCTGTTTTCTTCTTGCGTGATGCCATCAAATTTCCAGACTTCATCCATTCACAGAAAAAGAATCCGCGTACCAACCTGCCTGACCCGGCGGCCATCTATGAATTCTGGGCCAATCATCCGCAATCCCTGCACCAGATGACCATACTGATGTCTGATCGGGGTATCCCCGCAAGTTACCGCCACATGCACGGCTTCGGTTCACATACCTTCAGTTTCTGGAATGACAAGGGTGAGCGTTTCTGGTTCAAGTGGCATTTTAAATCCAATCAGGGCATTCAAAACCTGAGTAACGAGCAGGCGGCAGTTGCCTCACCTTTCGGTGCGCAGCAGGATCTGGTTGCCGCGATTGATCGGGGTGAATATCCAAGTTGGTCAGCCAGTGTGCAGGTGATGACGGAAGCACAGGCCAGAAGCTATTCCATCAATCCTTTTGACCTTACCAAGGTATGGCCTCACTCTGATTTCCCTTTGATTGAAGTGGGTGAGCTTGAGCTGAACCGTAATGTGGACAATTACTTTGCTGAAACCGAGCAGGCCTGTTTTGCGCCGAATAATCTGGTACCCGGCATAGGTGCCTCACCGGATAAAATGTTGCAGGGGCGTTTGCTGGCCTATCAAGATGCCCATCGTTACCGCGTCGGCACCAATGCCAACCAACTACCTGTCAATGCGGCAAAGTGTCCGGTTCGCCACTATCAAAGAGACGGTGCAATGGCAGGTATGTGCCCGGCACGAAGCGATATGGGCGTTCAGGGTCCTGGCGTCAACTACTACCCCAACGACCAGATCAATGACGGCGCTCCCGTGCCCGAACCATCGGTTGCTGAGCCACCCATGCCAGTACTGGAAAATGCCTGGGTCACACGGCATGGCCTGTCCGACGATGAAGACCATTATAGCCAGGCTGGAAGTTTATTCCGGCTTATGGATGAGTCTCAAAAGACTCAACTGACGACGACTATTGCTGAAGGTCTGGTACATGCAACACAGTCGGTTCAACAGCGTATGCTTGAACAGTTTAAAAGAGCTGACCCGAACTATGCTGACCGCGTTAATTCTGCAATGGGTACACCTATTGTTGGGTTACTCTAATAAAAGTTCATGCAGGGAGTTCAGCCTCTCAAGATCTCCTCGTCAAAAACAAGCTCAACTGCAGGCTCCCGTCGGTTGTAATGGCTCGACATGACCCGCCCGTAAGCGCCGGCATTGGCGATCAGCATGATGTCACCTTCCCGGCTACGGGGCAGGAAACGGCTTTCACCGAGCACGTCGCCGGACTCGCAGATTGGCCCCACCACGTTGTAGCGATGTGTTGCAGGCTCGTCGAGATGGGACAGATTGACGATTTCGTGGAAGGCCCCGTACAAGGCCGGGCGGATCAGTGAATTCATGCCGGTTGCCAGCCCGAGGTAGTGGTGTTGACCCTTTGATTTTAATTGGGTCACCCGTGCCAGCAACACGCCGCCTTCTGCAACCAGGTAGCGACCGGGTTCCAGCCAGACCTCGACTGCCTGTTCAGCACTGCAGGCTTCGATTACTTCAGCCAGCAACTGGTCCACGCGTTGCACATCCATCGACGGCTGGTTGATCCGGTCGGGTACGCCGAGGCCCCCGCCCAAATCAAGCACCCGCACATCCGGGAAAAGTGGCATGACGTCCAACATGCGTTGCAATTGCTCGCCCCACACGGCTGCATCATTCACCCCACTGCCGGTATGTGCGTGCAGGCCGGTTACGCGAACATCGTGAGTTTGCAGAAAGGTCTGTAACTCCGCGAGTTGCTCTATTGCGATACCAAACTTGGAGTATGAGCCGGAGGTAATAACCTTCTTGTGGTGGCCATGACCGACATTGAGATCGATTCGCAGGAACACCTCATGACCGGTAAACAACTCCGTCCACTCGCGCAGCGGGTGAACGTTGTCGATGGTGAGCTGTACGCCCAACTCAAGTGCCTCGCGGTACTCGTCCCGGCCCGCAAAATTGGGGGTAAATAATATCTGCCGGGCTTCCAGTTCGGGTATCACCGCACGCAGATGGTGGATTTCTGCCACTGAAACGCAATCAAACCCCGTTCCTTCAGCATACAGGGCGCGCAGTACGTCGGGGTGATCGTTGGCCTTCATGGCATACAGGATACGACTGATGGAGCGCATTCCCAGCAACCTCTGTGCAGCGCTGCGAACGGTGCCGAGGTGGTAGACAAAGGCAGACGATCTTGCCCCCATCAGCCGCTCCAGGCGGGCGGCTTCTGTGCGCCACCAGGGTGCTGCTGCAGGCGGCACAGCCGGGCCGGTCAGCATCATCCAACTGTCGCCAAACTCCGGGCTCTGCCCTGCCTGCGGGGAAATCAACAGTTCATGCAGTTTCTGCACCAGTTTGTCGGCATGGTCTTTGTCCACCACCAGGGTCAGGTTCAAGTCGTTGGCAGATTGAGTGACCATGTGAACCTTGCGGTCCTGAAATACATCCAGCGCCTCCGACAAACGACCCAGTATGGTACGTATCGCATTGCCGACCAGGCTGATGGAAACACAGGCAGAGCGCAGTTGGACATCGCAAAGTGATGACAGGTCGGTGACCAGCGCTGCCAGTGTTTCCTCGTTGTCCACTCCCGCTCGACCGGGGTCCAGGCTTACCGTCACACTGGCTTCGGAAGTGGCAACCAGGTCAATGGAAAAACCGTGCCGCCGGAAGCATTCAAACGCGTCTGCAAGAAACCCGACCTGACGCCACATCGACGGGTTATCCATCATCACCAGCGTTATATTGCTGCGGCTGACAATACCCTTGACCTGGGCGTCGGTCTCGGCGGAACGTGGGCCGATATGTGTTCCGGCGATGTCCGGTCGGCCGGTATCTCTGATCTGCAGTGAAATGCCGGCTTGTTTACATATGCGCACGCTCGGCGGATGGAGAATTTTGGCCCCCATGGACGCGAGTTCCTGCGCCTCGCTGAAGCTGAGTCGCTGCAGCAGGTATGCATGTGGCACAACCCTTGGATCTGCTGTGAAGATACCAGGCACGTCGGTCCAGATTTCCAGTTTTTCTGCCCCTAGCCTGGAGGCCAGGCAGGCAGCGGACGTATCAGAACCGCCACGGCCCAACAACCAGGTCCCGCCTTGCGGGCCCGCGACTACGAAACCCTGGGTAATATGCACGCGGCCCTGCCCGGCCAGTGCCGATTCCAGCGCTGGCGCCGCCCAGGCAGTGCAACTGGCCGACAAAGGAGAATCATCATCGCCATCCGCCATCAGCAGGTCGGTGGCATCCTGCAAGTGTATGTCGATACCATCACGCTGCAACACCTGTTGCCCCATCGCGCTGGACAGCCGTTCGCCGCTTGCCAATATCAAGGCCTGATGGTCCGTATCCTGACCATCAGGTTGCTGGCTAACAAGCACCAGAAGGTCTGCCCACGCCCGCCGGAATGCACGGGCCGGTTGCAGGCCAAGACCGGCAAACAGTTCCAGGTGCCGTGATTCAATATCCTGAAGTATCGCCGACTGCCCGGTGTCGCTGCGCTCGTCAACAAGCTGACTGAGCAGATCCGTCACCCCACTCAGCGCCGAAACCACGATCAGGCTATGCCAGCCATCATCAGCACGCTGGCACACCTGGCCGGATATGGTCTCCCAGAACGTTGCCTTGCTGACACTGGTTCCGCCAAACTTCATTACAATCCAGCGACGAGGCCTGTTTTGTCCCATTTTTTAGTTCCTTATACGAAAACGGCCTCCGCTTGGGAGGCCGTCTGAAGAAAGTCCTCGGTGCGGAATCAGGCGCTGAGGCTTGCCTTCATTTTATTCATTGCGTTGACTTCGAGCTGACGGATACGTTCGGCTGACACGCCGTAACGGTCTGCCAGCGTCTGCAAAGTCGCCTTGCTATCCGATAGCCAACGGCTGCGGATAATATCCTGGCTGCGTTCATCCAGTTCGCCCAGGCCCTGGTATAAAAGCTCATTCTGATATGACTTCATATCAGCGGCTTCAACCTCGGACTCGGGTCCTTCAGACTGGCTGACCAGGTAGGCCGAAGGTGATACATATGGCTTGTCATCATCATCCGAACTGGAGGATAAATCAAAGCCGATATCCTGGCCTGAGAGACGTGATTCCATCTCCAGCACCACTTCCGGTTTGACCCCCAG
>VAPH01059773.1_pt1 | contig 13499 bp, 12 predicted proteins | sample 3393861 | NCBI WGS metagenome assembly VAPH01 (sample SAMN08290439, study PRJNA428436) | hydrothermal vent metagenome | isolation source: Deep-sea hydrothermal vent chimney | place: Atlantic Ocean: South-mid Altantic Ridge | reverse complement strand
TAATGTTCATCCACCGTGTAGGCCATATCCATATAAACGATAGTCAACACCATGAAAATAAATGCCTGCAGTACCACGATCAGGATGTGGAATATTGCCCAGGGGAGAGACAATGACCACTGTATATACCATGGCAACAGAGCGATTAGAATAAAGATCATTTCACCGGCATACATATTGCCGAACAGCCGTAGCCCCAGTGATATTGGTTTGGCAATCAGGCTAACGCCTTCCAACAGCAAATTGACCGGAAAGAGATATTTCGGGAATGGGTGAAAGGCCAGCTCTGCAAAAAAGCCGCTCGGCTTTTTGATTTTGAAACTGTAAAAAAGTGTCAATCCGAAGACAGACAGTGCCATGCCCATCGTGGCATTGGGATCTGTGGTTGGTACAACTTTGAGGTTATTTACACCTAACAGTTTGGCCAGCTCAGGTAAAAAATCGACTGGCACCAGATCCATAGTGTTCATCAGCAGGATCCAGACGAAAACGGTCAATCCCAGGGCCCCGATAAAATTATTCTTGCCGCTAAACGAACTTTTGACATTATCGTCAATAAACTCAATGACCCACTCAACGAAGTTCTGCAGCCCACCCGGCACGCCGGATGTTGCATGTTTAGCCGCCTTAGCAAAAATAATAAGAAATAATGCACCGAGCAGAATGGAGAAGGCCAGTGTATCAACATGAAAGGCCCAGAAACCCATCTCTTTGGCTTCCTCCGCAGTGTGCGCCAGCCCCCAACTGCCATCCGAATGCTGGCCATAGGTCAGATTCGTAAGATGATGCTTTATATATTCAGAAGACGTTAATGTATCGCCTGCCATGCCAGCCCTTACACTAAAAAATTATAAAAAATTACGCGTAAACCTGATTAAAAACCAAATCAGGTTTTATTCAGTACACCTGCAATCAATGCGGGAGATATCTGTATCCACAAATACGCGGCGAACAGTGCCGCCGCATTCAGTGGTTTCACTAACACCACAACCAGCAAAAACAGGGTGACAGTCAGGAACAACTTACCTATTACACCCCGGTAGGTTATGGCGGCGAGTTGGTCTACCTGCCAGCTGCCTTTATTGCTGAAAAGCCTTAACGCGAAAAAGGTATTGGCAACCACTGAAATCATGCCGCCGGTAAATGCCGAATATGCCGTTACCAGATCAAAAACAGGTAACAAAGCAATAGGTGTAGCCAATGCCAGAGCGGCCTGCCAGCCAATAATGCTGAATGGTCTTTGATTGGTAGTGCTCATCTAACAAATCACGATCAACCCAACAGCATTTTAGCTTTACACCGTCAAAATAGCCTTTGCCGAGAGGCGCGTAGTATAGTGATAAGCCCCTTTTGGGTCAACATCAGATTGCTCAATAAGGGGGTCTGGCCGGGTGCCAGATCAACAATTAACCAGTACCACGTCAATGTATTTTCTCAAGGATTCCCTGCAGCACATCATTGCCATGAAACGCGATGATCAGCCTGCCTTTACCTCGACTACCAAGCTTGATTTCCACGTGCGTTCCCAGTTTTTCTGACAAAGTTTCCTCCAGATGTCTGACATCCGGATCCTTTACCTTTGCTTTACTGGCAAGGCCGCTGCGATCTTCCTGTAATCTACGAACCAGCTGCTCGGCCTGTCGAACACTCATACCGCTTTTGATAATCTGCAGGGCAGCCTTGTGCTGCAGACCCTCCTCAAGAGAAAGCAGTGCACGGGCATGCCCCATATCCAGCTGTCCCTGCTCCAGAAAGGAGCTTACGTCGGATTGTAGAGAAAGCAGACGCAACAGATTGCTCACTGCAGCGCGAGAACGACTGACACTGTCCGCTACCTGTTGGTGAGTCATGGTGAATTCCTCTATCAGACGCTGCATCCCCCTGGCCTCTTCAATCGGATTCAGGTCTTCGCGCTGTAAGTTTTCGATCAGACCGATGACCATAGCCTCTTCATCAGACAGTTCACGCACCACAACGGGCACACGACTAAGGCCGGCCTGCTGTGCCGCCCGCCAGCGGCGCTCGCCAGCAATAATCTCATAATCCCCGCTGGCCAGTTTGCGCGCAACTATAGGCTGCAATACCCCCTGCATGGCAATCGAGTTCGCAAGCTCATCCAGCGCATCCTGATCCATGTGCCGGCGAGGCTGAAACTGGCCTCGTAGCAGTAATTCTACCGGCAGCTGCTGTAATTTGTCGGGTAAAATATCGTCCACTGAAGCACCGGTATCACCTAACAGGGCACCAAGCCCACGACCCAATCTACTTTTTTTTGTATTCATTTATTTGATTCCCTTCCCATGACCTCACCCGCCAGTGCCAGGTAAGCCCTCGCACCTTTGGATCGTTTATCATATTCAAGCACAGGCTTACCATAACTCGGTGCTTCTGCCAGGCGGATATTACGTGGAATAATTGTGTGGTAAACCTTGTCGCCAAAATATTCTTCCAGTTGTGACGATACCTCTCTTGACAAGGAATTCCGGCTGTCAAACATGGTTCGCAGTAAACCTTCTATATTCAGATCGGGGTTAAAAGCGGCCCTTATTTTACGTATTGTATTCACCAGTTCAGTCAACCCTTCCAGCGCAAAGTATTCACATTGCATTGGGATAACAACGGCATCTGATGCCACCAGCGCATTAACTGTCAACAAATCTAACGAAGGTGGGCAGTCTATCAGTACGAAATCATATTCCTCACGCAGGGGTTGCAAGGCTACTCGCAGCCGGAATTCTCTATGCTCTTCATCCACCAGTTCAATTAATGCACCTGAAAGCTCGCGATTGGATGCAAGCACGTCATAAGATGCATTTGTAGCGACGATGGCTTCCTGTATCGGAGCAGCGTGCATTAATACTTCGTACGCAGTTACTTCCTGACCATCCCGGTCAACGCCGCTGCCAGCAGAAGCATTACCCTGTGGGTCAATATCGATCAACAGTATCTTTTGCTTCATGCGCGAAAGTGAAGCCGCCATGTTGATCGCAGTAGTGGTTTTTCCCACGCCACCTTTCTGATTTGTTATAGATAAGACTTTAGCCATTTCATTTATGTGCTTTTTTTACAGATAACCAGATGCCGCTGCTCTGGCAAACCCGGTACATTTAGTTTGATTACCTCTTCAACCCTGAAACCAGCCTCCATTCCCACTGACTCTTCACCAGGCCACTGCCCTTTCATTGCAAGCCACTGCCCGTCATCGGCAAGCAGATGACCTGAGCAAGCAACAAAAGACGATAAGCGGCTAAGTGCCCGGCTGAGCAGACTATCAAACTTTTCATGTGGATGAAATTCCTCAGCACGCCGTTGCACGACGCTTACATTCTGCAGTTTTAATTGTGCCTGTACCTGTCGAAGAAAGCGACAACGTTTAGCATTGCTGTCCAGTAATGTTAGCTCTAAATCTGGACATGCAAGGGCAACGGGTATCCCAGGCAGCCCTGCACCACTGCCGATATCGATAATTTTCTTGCCATGCAGATAGGGCACTACGGACAAACTGTCCAGTAGGTGTCGTGTGACAAAATCGGTATCACTCTTTACCGTAGCCAGGTTATAGACCCGGTTCCAGCGCTTCAGCAGTGAAAGATAACCCAATATTGCACGCCGACCTTGATCATCAATTTCAATCCCAATTCCTGCCACCCCTTCCGCCAGCAAAGCTTTTAAGTCTCCTGCTTTTCCCATCAGGCTGATTTAGATTTCATATGTACCAGTAATAACGAAATAGCGGCGGGTGTAATACCGGATATGCGCGATGCCTGGCCGAGTGTAGTCGGCTTATATTCATTCAGCTTCGAAGTTACCTCTGTCGACAGCCCATGAACTTTGTCATATTCGATACCTGCTGGCAGGCGCATTTCTTCATGCTGACGATGCTTCTCAACCTCTGCCTGCTGGCGTAGGATATAGCCGGCATACCGGGCCTGAACCTCTACCTGAGCACTGACAGTATCATCATCCACGGGCTTGCCCGCACCCGGTAGCTTCATCAGGCGGCGATAATCTACTTCTGGGCGTTTGAGCAGATCCAGCAGATTCACTTCGTGAACCAGGGACCGTCCCAATATCGCTTCCACGACCCCTGGATCGATGGCTCCCGGCCTGAGCCAGATTGCGGCCAGGCGGGCCTGCTCATCAATGATGGCCTGCCGTTTCTCGCTGAATTTGCGCCAACGATGATCATCCACCAGACCTAGCTCATGGCCTTTTTCTGTCAGCCGCAAATCTGCATTATCCTCACGTAACAACAATCGATACTCGGCACGGGAAGTGAACATGCGATAAGGTTCGCTGGTACCACAGGTCACAAGATCGTCTATCATTACGCCGATATAGGCCTCATCACGAGCCGGATACCAGGGTTCCTCATCGCGCATACGACGCGCAGCGTTTATGCCCGCCAGCAGGCCCTGGGCCGCCGCCTCTTCATAGCCGGTGGTACCGTTAATCTGCCCGGCAAAGAACAGGCCGGCTACATATTTTGTTTCCAGCCAGGGATAAAGGTCTCGCGGATCCAGATAATCGTATTCGATGGCATAACCAGGACGTGTAATAAACGCCTGCTCAAAGCCTTTGATTGAGCGTACCAGCGCCAATTGTATATCAAACGGCAAGCTGGTCGAAATGCCATTTGGGTAAACCTCGTTCAGCTCCAGACCTTCCGGTTCGACAAAAATCTGATGGCTGTCACGTTCAGCAAACCGTACAATCTTGTCTTCGATAGAAGGGCAATAACGCGGTCCTATCCCTGAAATATCCCCACTATACAGAGGCGATCGATGCAAACCTTCACGGATCAGCTCATGTGTATGTGTATTGGTGTAAGTGATATGACAGGGAACCTGTGCAGGGTGCAAGTCTCGATTACCCATGTAGGAAAAGACCGGCACAGGATCATCACCCGGCTGCTTCTGCATGACAGAAAAGTCGATGCTTGAACGGTCAATACGTGGTGGAGTGCCTGTTTTTAAGCGCTCGATACGGAAAGGCAAATTGCGCAGACGTTTCGCCAGTGCATTCGACGGTGCATCACCAGCACGACCACCCGCGTGACTGGTTTGTCCAATATGGATCACGCCACCAAGAAAGGTACCACTAGTGATCACTACACTGGGAGCACGAAATGCCAGTCCCATGCGCGTCACCACACCTGCCACCTTTCCCTGATCAATAATCAGATCAGTAACCTCCTGCTGAAAAATCGACAGACCCGGTTGAGATTCAAGCATCTGCCGGATTGCTGCTTTGTAGAGTACCCGATCAGCCTGTGCTCGGGTGGCCCGTACGGCGGGACCCTTTCGGGAGTTAAGTATTCTAAACTGGATACCTGATAGGTCAGCAGCACGAGCCATGGCGCCACCCAGCGCATCGATTTCCTTAACCAGATGGCCCTTACCGATACCACCTATCGCCGGGTTACAGGACATCTGGCCGATGGTCTCTATATTATGCGTCAGCAGCAGCACCCGGACACCCATACGTGCAGATGCAAGGGCGGCCTCAGTGCCGGCATGACCGGCACCGATAACAATGACATCAAAGGATTCTGGGTATAGCATAACTGGCGGTTTTCAAAAAAAGAACCGGTAATTGTACACCCGACCATCTAATTTCTGATAATCAGTCTACCGCGGGACAATCAGAGCACGAATTCGATTTCCACACCTGCGAGGCTAATCACATCCCCATTCACCAATGGTGTAGACTGTGATCTCAGTTCCTTGCCGTTTACAGCAGGGGGATTTCCGCTACCACTGGCGCCAGAAATAAAGGAGATAAAATAACCTTTCTTGCGACGTGACACGACCACTACCTGCACACCGGGGCGACCCAGTGTCACCATTGAACGATTAACCTTAACTTCTTTACCTGCTGCCGGCCCAGAGAGTACTTTAAGTAGAGCTACTCGGCTCTCTGGCTCAGGCTCTATGGCTTTAATTGCAGCAGTATCCTCGGCATCCTGCATCGCCTTTGCCTGAGATTCTGTTGCGACATTACGTGCAATCTGCCCAGGCTTAAGTATCATTGTTTTCTCGAAATCTTCTTCATCTACACCCGGTGCTGTAGTATCAACATGGTATATCAACTTACTGTTACCAACCGTTATTACATCGCCTTCCTGTAACACGGTTTTATCAGTGCGATCGCCATTAATAAACGTACCGTTTGTGTCACTAAGATTCTCAAGAAAAGAATCATCGAGAATGCTGATGATAAGTATGTGCCTCCCGCTGACGGCAGGGTCCGCCAGCACGATATCCACGCCAGGTCGCCTGCCAATCACTATCCGACTCTGATTTAATTTAAATTCTTTGCCTTCATTTTCCAGACTTAATATGCCCATTTCTTTTTCCTGCTCTAGCTTCGATTCGGATCATGCTTCGAACATGATCATTACTTAAGGTGCCGCAGCGAATCCACCTGTTCAGGCCCCACGCCATCAACCTGAAAATAACTTATTCAGACGCTGCGCCCATGACTTGTCTCGAGTCTGATTGTCGTCTACTCTTACCATAATTACGGTTACATTATCCTTACCGCCATTCGACAATGCCTTGTTGACCAGCTCACCGGTACCGTATTCCAGATCAGTGGATGAACGGCGAATGATATTAGCGATATCCATGTCATCTACCATATCTGTCAAGCCATCCGAACAAAGCAAATAGATGTCACCTGGACGTGCATCGTAATCATAAAGATCCACTTCTATCGTCGGATCTATACCCAAAGCACGGGTAACGATATTTCTTTGTTCCGACACCTTGGCCTCTTCCTGCGTATAAAAACCATGATCGACCAATTCCTGAACCACCGTATGATCGGTAGTCAACAATTCGAGGCGATAGTCACGGTAGCGATAAATCCGAGAATCTCCGATATGTGCAATACTCACTTTGCTGCCATGAAACCAGGCGACGGATACTGTCGTACCCATACCCCTGCATTCGTGGTTATCATGTGCTGAATCGTAAACCTGTTGATTTGCATGGTGCAGTGCCCGATATAAAATTGCGGATTCCTCGTGTCGCTTACCATCCAGCTCAACCTTTTCTTCGCTACCCTTAATCTGTATGACGGAATGCACCAGCGATGTAATGGCTATCGCGCTGGCTACTTCACCTGCCTTATACCCCCCCATACCATCTGCGAGTACGGCTAAACCCATTTCGGCATCAAAACCAAAATTGTCCTCGTTATGTTCACGCACACAACCTGTGTCTGATTTTGCTTCGATAACAAGTTTTACCATTATTTTTTGCCTACCATCTTTTTCGCGCATGCCAACAGATCCCGTGCCAGTTTCTTGCCATCCTGGTATCGGTCATCAGCCTCCTTCTGTAACAACTTGTCCAGAATCTCCCTGATGCAATCTCCATTCTCCTTCAAGTCCGGACGTAGAGCAAAAAGATCAGGTGGTGGTTCATTGGTAATCTTGTACATTAACTGGGTCAGAGAATCTGCCTTATACGGCAGATGCCCAGTCAGGAGTTGGAACATCAACACACCCAGAGAATACAAATCGGTTCTTCCATCCAGCTTTTTGCCACGCAGTTGTTCTGGTGACATTGAAGAGGGTGTGCCAAGTACCATGCCCGTTTTCGTTCGTCGTGAATCCGTGAGTCGAGCAATACCGAAATCCGTTATTTTCAATTGCCCGGTACCAGGATCAAACATAACATTCGCCGCTTTTATGTCGCGGTGAACAATGTCCCTGCTGTGAGCATAAAACAACGCCCCGGCAAGCTTCATTCCTATTTTTACCACGGTCAATGGTGGCAGTAATGTCCCTTTCTTGGTGTAGACGCGTAAATCACTGCCGGTAAGAAACTCCATTGCGATATAAGCCAACTCATCATGCTCACCGGCATCATAGATAGTGACAATGTGTGGATGATGCAGCCGCCCAGCTGCCTCTGCCTCATGAAAGAATCGGCCCAGTACATTTTCCTGCTCATCCTCATCGAATTCACGTTTCAGATTTAATGTTTTTATTGCGACTGTACGATTTATCTTTGGATCCGTACCCTGATAAACCATACCCATAGCACCCTTGCCTATCTCCTGCTGTACCAGATAACGACCCAGTCTCTTCCCCCTGGAATCTGATTCCTTTTCTTCAGCGAGATCCAGGGATGTGATGGCGGTGCTGATTACAGGCCCGATTTTGCTCTCGTCAATCATCACCGTATCTTCCATCATTCGTGCTTTTTCCAGTTTGCCCTGCAACTCCTTGAAATGAGGATTGAAACTTTCCATGTATTGATACACTGCAACAGCACGATCAAAACGGCCACTGGCCTCAAAGTCCTGTGCCAGATAAAACAACATCACCATAATTGAGTTTTCCAGCGGACATTTACGAAAACTTTCAAAGGCAGCATCCAGCTCACCACGCTTTTGCGACGCCAGACCAACGCGTCGATGCACTTCGCCCGACATGGCATTTGGCTTTTCTACCTGCTTATGAACGCTGCCCATTAACCATGTCACAAGAAAACCCGTAAGCAGTAATAGGATGGGTGGATACATATTCAACCAGATGGATGTCTCCAGCAAAAACAGGATTTCAATCCCAAGCAGGATCAAAACCAGTACCGTTGTCACAATGATCCTGGCTTTCAACTCCTGACTGAACAACCAGAGAAGCAATGCAGTGACAAGAATAAGCAAAACTGTCGAGACCATGCTGGCCCAGGCGGGGGGTGAAATAAGCTTACCGTCCAGCATACTGGCCAATGTCTCAGCCACCACCATCACGATCGGCATAGAAATATCCGTTGGTGTACTCACTGCCCGTGCCAGACCATCTGCCGTCACACCCAGTAAAACTATCTTCCCACTTAGCCGATCAACCGAAACAGCTCCGTGCAGAACGTCATGGTATGAAACCACCTCAACCGTATACCTGTTGGTTGTGTTAGACAGAGGGAAATAGGGCCAAACTTGAAATTGTGGATCCGTCAAAAGCGTGCTGCCCGCAATACTTAACTTTTTTTCTGACGTAAATGTGACATCCGAAAGCCTCAGGTTGTTGACACGCAGGTATAACTGCATAGCAAGCGTAGGCATTAACAAACCATTTGCTTCGATAAATAAAGGCACACTGCGAACTTTTTTTGAAACGTCGTTTTCGACAAAGATACTGGTATAGCTTGCAGCCGGGCCGCTGGCGCTCTCGGGTAATGGATAGGCCGGCCTGGCAGAGTGTAATTTTAAAGATTGCTCATTGGGTAAACTGTTCTGCAGCAGATAGCCGGGTAATGCCGTCTGTATCCTGTCATCTTCTGATGTACTCACAAAGGGGATGCCCGCAGCAACAATCCCCTGGTTTCGAATGTCTCTTACCAAATCAGCCAACCGCTGACTGTAAACAGAGGGAAATGACAGGGTATCATCACTGCCGGTAGCAGCCATGTTCAGTGAATGTAATCCAACATAAGCCACCAACTCCACGCCTGCTGAAATCAGATTTTCCAGCAACCGGATATGTGTTTCATAGGGGACAGGATAGCGGCCAATTTTATCCAGCGAGTACTCATCAATCGCCACCACCAGCACATTCGAGGCAGGGGGCTGTCCCAGCACGCGGATGTTGTCATATAATGAGTAGCCGGCATCATCGAGCAAACCCAGCCTACCCGCCAACAAAATGAGCACCAGCATCACCAGGGTTACAAAACCGTTACGTGAAAATATCAACGACTTCATGGCCGTTGCCACTCCTCTTTTATTAAGACAGGCCTGAATCAGGTCTGTCCTGTTTCTGTTTTATTCTCGTACTGCGAAAACTTTTACCACTCTTTTCATCCGGTGCTGCGAATTGAATATTACAGAATACACAGGAATGAACGGTTTTTACTGAAAATGCTTAATGGCTCACACCGATACACCTCAGACCATCTTCGCATGACCGGCAATATCCATCAAGATACGGATAGCAGCAAATAACAACACATGGGGCAACTATTCCTGACTAACGGGTAGTATTATTCGTTTATGTGCAATTTTATTAGGCTCTGTTATTATTGAAAACATTCACAACGTACTGACCTGACACCTATGCCTCACTTGTCTCTGTCACCAAAAATATTTTTTTCTTTGCTGGCATTTCTAATTTTTTCCATGTTCTCCTACTCTGCACTTTCAACAATCTATCTCAGTACGGTACAGAAAGGGGGCCTCCCTGTGCCACAGGCTACAAACAAATTCAGCTGTGCGGAAAAAATATACGGTGTTGTTGTTGGCCAATGGCCTGCAGGGAGCAAACACCTGATGGAGGCTTACTGGACTGACCCTCAGGGGAAACAACGCGAACACACACGGTATAATTTTACTGCGCGCAAAGGTAAAACCCATACCTGGGCATGGCTGCTTTTACATGCGGCAAAATCCAACATGCTCGACCGTTTACTGATGCAGGAAAATGATAGCCTTCGAGAATTTAACGGACAATGGCAAGTGGATTTTTATGTCGATGGAAAATCCTTAGGTAAATTGACCTTTCAGCTTATCTGTGGATAAATCGCACATCTATAGACTGCAGCAGATATTAATTACCCACCAGGAAATCGGATCTAAATATGAAAATTTTTACCCTGCAATACACTGGCATCACCATCCTCTTTACCCTGCTATTGGTATTTTCCGGCTGTAGCAGTAATAGCAACGAGACATCTACTGGAGGCGGGGCCTCCACCCCAGGCGCGGGAACCGGCTCAGCTCCCCCCGAGAATACTGCACCACCTTCTTCCCTAGCAGGCACATATACTGGCACAGCTACCGCCACGGTATCAGCACTGGGCCTGTCGGAATCTGAAACTGTTCCAGTTACTGTCATCATTGACCAGGACGGTACAATCACCATACAAAGTGGCTCGGACATATTTAACAGTATCCTCACTATGAATGGAAATTCATTCAGCCAGAGTCAGACATTTGATAATGAGGAATTCGGTTCTGTGAAATGCAGTGGAACACTCACATTGCAGGGGTCAATCAACAACGCTGGGAAATTTGCCGCCACCCTCAGTTCACAATCAGTAAGCTGTAACAGTAATGGCGTGGATATACCCGGGATAGTATCTGGCTCATTGACAGCAAACAAGCAATAATTTCAGTGTTCGGTGTATGTCAGCTTTTACTGAACACCGAAGGCTGAAAACCCAACACCGTATTATTATTTTTAATACAAACTTTCCTCACCTTCCGGCCTTGATTTGAACCGCCGGTGTACCCAAAAATACTGTTCGGGCATTTCACGTATACCCTGCTCGATGGTCTCGTTCATACGTCGTGCATCTTCCACGGAATCATTGGTGGGAAAATTATCAAGTGGCGGCAAAAATATCACTTCGTAACCCCTGCCACTCGGCAGCATTTTTGTGAAACACGGGATAACTACCGCCTTGCTTATACGGGCAAAACGAGAAAACCCCGGTGTTACCGCTGTCTGAATACCAAAAAATGGCGCGAAAATTTTATCACCGGAACCCGGATCCTGATCCGGCAAATAGTAAAACGGGCTACCTGCACGCATCATCTTGACCGCTTTGCGCATATCAGCCTTTCTTTCAACCATAATTCCACCAAAACGACCTCGCCCTCTACGCACTAGAAAATCAATTAATGGGTTTCGAATCGTTTGATACATGCTGAACATTGGCCTGCCGTGTGAAAGTACTAAGCCTGCGATTTCCATTGCAACGAAATGCGGCGCCAGCAATATGACAGGTTTCCCACCGGCAATGGCCTGATCATAATAATGCCGGTCGCGCATAGTCACCAGGCCCTGCAATCTACGTAGCGATGCAAACATATTGATGCCAAGGGTCAGTGATGCCTGACCCAGAACCTTGAAGTGCTCCTTTAATAATGCATCAATTTGAGTACTATCAAGCTCAGGAAAACACAGCTCAAGGTTGGTTCTGGCGATGTGCAGTCGCCGTTGCGTGACTCTATACAGAATAAGGCCCAGGCCTCTACCCAAATATGCAGTGAGGGGCAGGGGCAATAAACTGATGAGCCAAAGCAGCAGAATACCGAGCCAAACCAGCCAGTATCGCGGGTGCACAAACCGGAGGGCACCCCTATACGTTCTAGATAATTCAGATTGTGATTCAAGAGCCATTATATAAAGGCAAGCATCGTACGCATTAGCTCGCTATTGCGAAGAGCCTTAATACAGAGATCGCTGATTTTGGATTCAAGATGATTATTCATGAATTAGTAGAGCCACCCTTAGCTATCAGTAAGGGGCTTCTTCACCCGGCGGGCGCGTTTTAAATAATTTAAACGTCCATGAGTACATTTCTGGCATTCGCCTGACCCCGGCTTCCAGCGCCTGATTCATGTTTATCGCATCCACCAGATCATCACCTGATGGAAAATTTTTCAGTACCGGATCAAAATACAATTCGTAACCCCTGCCGCCCCGCAAACTGTTCATAAAAACAGGCATAACTACTGCATTCCCTATACGCGCAAGTGCCGACAGGCTTGTCACTGTCCAGCTCTGAACGCCGAAGAAAGGCGCAAACACGGAAGCAGGAGAGCCGAAATCTTCATCCAGCATTAGATAGCCTGGATACCCCTGACGTAAATAACGAATCACTGGTTTTAGACCCTGATCACGATTTATTACCTGAGTACCATTACGGGAGCGACTGCGAAACAACAAATAGTTAAACACCTGATTATTTAATGGCTTCATCATCGTTACAACTGGCTTGTAGCGTGAGAAATACTGGCCACACAAATCCACCGTTAACAGGTGGCCTGTCAGTAAGACAACATTTTTCCCCTGCTCTATGAGGCTCAAATACTGATCCAATCCATGCACAGAAGTAAGCCGCTCCAACCGACGAGATGATGCCCACCAACAGATAGCAAGATCAAAGATACTTGCACCATAAGCCTCAAAATGCCGCAGAACCAGTCCTCGCCTGTCCTCTTCAGCTAAATCAGGAAAACAGAGGTCAATATTAATATGTGCAATATGCCTGCGCTTGTCATTAATTCGATAAAACTGTCGTCCGATAACTCGCCCAATGCCGTGCAATACAGGTAAGGGCAATAACACCAGAATCCGTAGCACAGCAATAAAAAGCCAGAGTAACCAGAACCTGGGATGAAGAAATGTCCACTTAAACTGAGCTCTTTTGAGCGGGTTCTTTTGCAGTCTTTTGATGCTTTGTGACATAGTGCCTACGGGCTTGATATTTTATTGCAAACGATTAAGATGACGAAACGGCGTTTATCAGGCATCATTATGCCATGGATAACAAGGAAGCCCTGATACGTTTTTACCGCCTGCTACGTCAGCATGGACTGAATGACTCACATAGCGGCAATATTTCGTATTTACAGGACAGTGATTTTTTTATCACTGCAACCGGATCCTGTGCCGATCTTGCCGAAGCAAAAGATATTATCCATTGCACCATGGATGACACACCGGTTCCCGAGGCCTCACTGGACCAACATGCTCATCG
>VAPH01076034.1_pt1 | contig 13537 bp, 12 predicted proteins | sample 3393861 | NCBI WGS metagenome assembly VAPH01 (sample SAMN08290439, study PRJNA428436) | hydrothermal vent metagenome | isolation source: Deep-sea hydrothermal vent chimney | place: Atlantic Ocean: South-mid Altantic Ridge | reverse complement strand
TTGACCGCACCGATGGCAACAAATATCAACACGATGTGCCGGCCGAACACAACCATCAGCAAAATCACGAAAATCAGGAAAGGCAAGGCATAAATAATATCCACCACCCGCATCATGATTCGGTCTGCCGTGCCGCCGAAATATCCGGCAATAGCACCGTAACTGACACCGATAATCAAGCTGACCAGGGTTGCCACGAGGCCAACCAGCAGTGAAATCCTGCCGCCTTCCAGGGTCCGCACCAGGATGTCCCGGCCGACAGCATCGGTACCAAACCAGTGCCCGCTTTGAAAGCTGGGTGGCGAAGACGTGTAATCCCAGTCGGTAAAATCCGACTCCCACGAAATAACCATGGGACCGAATAAAACCAGCAGAATTACGAAACCCATGATGAATGCGCTATAGACCGCAGCCCGGTTTTTAAGCAGGCGATACCAGGCATCCTCCCAGGGTGAGCGACCTTTGACGTCCCGGACACCCAGTGCCGCCTCAAAGGGATCAATGACGGGGCTGTCAGTGCTTTTCGTCATAACGAATCTTCGGGTTTAGCCAGGCATAGATCAAGTCCACAATAAAATTCAGCACGATGATCAGCGAACCGTAGAAAATCACGACACCCATGACCAGCGTGTAGTCGCGGTTCAGTGCGCCGGTAACAAAGTAGCTGCCCAGGCCGGGGATGGAAAATATGCGTTCAATAACGATCGAGCCGCTTATCAGGCCGGCAATTGCCGGGCCCATAAACGAAATAACAGGCAACATCGCCGGCTTCAACGCATGCCGGCGAATGACTGCACTTTCAGGCAGCCCCTTGGCGCGGGCGGTACGGATAAAATTACTGTTCAGCACTTCTATCATGCTGCCCCGGGTCATGCGGGCAATATAGGCCGTGACCGGCAACGAAAGCGTGACAACGGGCAATACCATACTGGCAGCACTCCAGTCCCAACCACCCGCCGGCAGCCAGCCGGCATAGACCGCCAACAACAGAATCAATATTGGAGCAATAACAAAATTAGGTACAGAAATACCCAGCATTGCAACGCCCATCAGCAAATAATCCACACGGGTGTTCTGCCTCAGCGCTGCGGTAATTCCCAGCATCGTGCCCATGATAAAAGCCAGTAGCATGGCCAGGGCGCCGACCGTCAATGATACCGGAAGCCCCTGCTCAAGCAGTTCAATGACGGTCCAGTCTTTGTATTGAAAAGACGGACCGAGATCCAGTACCGCGATCTGTCCCATGTAACGGAAATATTGCTGCAATAACGGCTCATCCAGGTGGTACTTGGCGTTCAAGTTCGCTTCAATTTCCGGGGGTACCTGCTTTTCTGCATCAAACGGACCGCCAGGTGCCAGGCGCAGCATGAAAAATACCACCGTGATCAACATCAGCAAAGTGGGGACCAGGCCCAGCAAACGCCGTAGCGTGTGCTTCAACATGCTGGAGTCCTGGATCATTCCGGTGACCCCTCTGCGGTAATATCATCTTCCGCAGGGGTGACAACCTCCGGTGCCAGGGCCCCGTCATCCTGCCCCGCTGTAACGGCACCCTCCCCAGGTGGTGGGACTTCTTCGTCAGGTGTGTCCGCAGTTGTACCTTGCTGCTCCTCATGGGCCGTCTTTAACAGAAACATATTTTTACTGTAGTGATGGTCCATGATGTTGCTGTCCCAGCCTTTCAGTCGGGGGTTGACCAGCCGCTTGGTGACATAGGTATAAACAGGTATGAACGGTAGTTCTGCCAACAACATGCGCTCAGCCTCATACATCAGCCGCCGGCGCCTGGCCGGTATGCGCTCAGCGGCAATCTCGTCCAGCAGGGAATCATACAATTCGTTCGAATAGCCGTAATAATTACGACCATAATCGCTGCGGAATAACTCAAGGAAACCGAAGGGGTCGGCATAATCGCCGATCCATCCACTGCGGAAGACCTGTGTCAGCACCTTCTGTTCACGATTCTGCAAAAAAACCTTCCCCTCTTCATTGACCAATGTGGCCTGCACACCCAGAACCTGTTTCCATAATGAAGCGGCGGCCAATGCCATCTTCTTATTGTTTTCGCCGGTGTTGTAGCGTATTTCAAACCGCAGTGGCTTGTCTTTGGAGTATCCGGCACTGGCATACAACTGCCGGGCCTCTTCGTTACGCTCTGCCTGGGTCCAGCTTGCCCACTCCGGCAGTGGCGATACGAATTCACCGATTCCAGGCGGCACCAGTGTATAGGAAGGTTGTTCGCCAAACTGGGTGACTTTCTCAGTCAGCAGATCCCGATCCAGGGCCATCGCGAGCGCCCGCCTGAGACCCAGGTTTTTCACGAAAGGTTCGCGCGTGACGTTATAGCCAAAAAAATACGAGCCCAGCCACGGGCTGATCACCAGTTCGTTGGGATAGTGTTTTTGCAGCCATTTGAACTGATTGTTCGGTACGCCATAGGTCCAGTCCAGCTCTCCGGCCCGGAATTGCTTGGATGCAGCCGACTGGTCTTTATAGGGATAATATATAACCCGTTCGATAATGACATTGTCTGCATCCCAGTAATTTTCGTTCTTGACAAGATCAATGCGGGAACGAAGCACCCAATCCTTGAGCACATAAGCCCCATTTGACACCAGGTTGCCAGGGCGGGAAAACGCGGAACCATACTTCATCAGGCTCGGACGGTGAACCGGGTAGGTTGAAGAATGGTTCAGCAGGCCGATAAAATAAGGTGTCGGCCCTTTCAGGCTGATCTGCAGTATGTGTTCGTTGATCGCGGTGACCCCCAGCTTTTCCGGGGGCAGGGCACCAGAGAGCACCTCGGCAGCATTGGCGATCGGTAATAATACCTGAGCAAAATTCGCCGCGGTTGCAGGTGAGGCGCTGCGACGCAGGCCGTAGACAAAATCTTCTGCGGTGACCGGATCACCATTTGACCAGCGGGCCTCGCGGCGTAAATAGAAGGTATAGGTTTTTCCGTCCCGGCTGATGTTCCAGCGAATCGCTGCACCAGGAATAACGCGACCCTGCGGCGACTCCGAGGTCAGGCCCTCGAACAGGTCACGCAGAATGTGCGCCGAGGGCACGCCTTCGGCCAGATGCGGATCCAGGGTTGCGGGTTCACCGCCATTGTCCCGGCGAAGCACCTGCTCCTGTGCCAGGACGGACGGGTCCGGGCGGCCATCTTCGGTCAATACCAGCTCCACTGAACTGGCATGCCGGTCCAACCGGTCGGACAAGTGTTCCTGGTTGTTATTGCCGCAAGCAGCAAGCAACGGCAGCAAGGCAGCCGGTATCAGAAATGGGCGTAGCCGGGTCACGGTTTTTTACTTTTCCTTCCCGGAATCAGTTTTTTCATTGTCATCGACTTGTTGTTTGGTAAAGTTTCCAGCGTGTATCCTGGGGCCTGCTAACGCCTGCCAGGTCACTGTGGCGCCTCTCTTCACTAAAGTATATATAATATGTCGCGTTCATTGTTCCTTAGTATTGAACAAAATGGGGTTCCGTTACAGTGACCTGTCAGGCGTTAACAGGCCCTGGCCCATGCCGGCCGAAATCAATATGGAGTGTTTCAATTGGAAGCAAAGCAAACCCTTCTTGAAAATCACCAGCAACTGGTCGAATACCTGGAGGCAGGGTGTAAGCCAAAGTCTGAGTGGCGACTGGGAACAGAACACGAAAAGTTTGGCTTTACCATCGATGATTTGCGCCCGCTACCCTATGCAGGCAAGCGCAGTATTCGTGCGATGCTCGAAGGCCTGGCTGACCAGTTTGGCTGGCAACCGGTCGAGGAGCAGGGCAAAATTATCGCGCTGCTGGGCGACACGGGAGCGACCGTTACACTGGAGCCCGGCGGGCAACTTGAACTTTCCGGCGCGTTGCTGGATAACATACACCAGACCTGCGATGAAGTTTACACGCACCTGGCGCAGGTCAAAACCATCGCAGAACCGCTTAACATTGCATTCCTCGGCATGGGTTTTCAGCCCAAGTGGGCTCTCGAAGATGCGCAATGGATGCCCAAGGGCCGTTACCACATCATGCGGGAGTACATGAAAAAACGCGGCAACCTGGGACAGGACATGATGAGCCGGACCTGCACCGTACAGGTCAATCTTGATTTCAGTTCCGAGGCCGATATGGTCAGGAAGTTCCGCGTGGCGCTGGCGTTGCAACCGGTCGCAACCGCACTGTTTGCCAACTCACCTTTTGTCGAAGGCAAGCCCTGCGGATTCGTCAGCTACCGCTCGCATGTGTGGGAAGATACTGACCCGGACCGCACCGGTATGTTGCCGTTCGTATTTGATTCATCCATGGGTTTTGAGCGATACGTCGATTACATGCTGGATGTGCCGATGTACTTTGTCTATCGCAATGGTGAATACCTTGATGCTTCCGGCCAGTCCTTCCGTGATTTCCTGGCCGGCACATTGCCGGCACTGCCGGGTGAAAAGCCCACCCTGCAGGATTGGGAAGATCACCTGACGACAGCTTTTCCTGAAGTGCGTCTCAAACGATACATGGAAATGCGCGGCGCCGACGGTGGCCCGTGGCGGAAATTATGCGCCTTGCCGGCATTCTGGGCAGGCCTGCTGTACGATCGCACCGTGCTGGATGCAGCCTGGGATCTGGTTCGTGACTGGAGCATGGTGGAACGATTGCAATTGCGGATAGATGCACCAAAACAGGGGCTCAAGACCATGATACGGGGTCGAAGCTTGCAGTCACTGGCGCTGGAGGTGCTTGAAATGGCCTCCCAGGGGCTGGCGGCCCGCGACCGGTTGAATGCATCAGGTGAAAACGAAAGCGGGTTTCTCGAACCCCTGTTTACGACTGCCCAGACCGGGCTGACGCCAGCAGAGAAAAAGCTGGCGCTTTATGATGGCCGCTGGAATCAGTCGGTTGACCCCGTATATAGTGAGGCTGCTTACTGAAAGGATATAGCGTCGCTTATTCTGTTTTCCAGATGACCAGTCGCCACTCTTCCTTATTTTTGGAGCTGTGGTCCAGACCAATGTAATAGGTTTTTCCTGCTTCGAACTCTGCTTCCAGATCGGGAACAACATAGGAGTTTCTGCCACGCACTGCCGGGCAATTGGTGATATTGATGATGGCTCTGCCATTGAGCGAATGAGTGCCCGCATCCAGCGTGAACCCTTGTCCGGATACATTGCTCAATCTGCCGTCAATTTCATCAATGACAACGCGTGAGATGCACCGGGCCGGGCGCTCGCTTTGGGTGATAATTTGTGCCTTGCCGGTTTTATCAGCCATGCCATGAACTGGCAGGAAAGCCACCACCAAAAACACCAGCACCGATTTTCTCATACGCATATCTCCAATCTTCCCGACAGACTATTTTACTTTCCAGACAACCAGCTTCCAGTCGTCACGATTTTTGGATTTATGGTCATAACCAATATAATACGTTTTGCCCGCCTCGAAATTGACCTCCAGGTCCGGTGCGTACCCGCCACGGTTACCGCCGCGGCCAACCTTGCAAAAAGTCGTGTCCAGTATGGCGCGGGCATTGAGGGTATGCACGCCCGGTTCTATCTCGAATCCCTGGGCCGGCACAATGCGCATCTTGCCGTCGATCTTGTTGACCGCAATCGGTGACAGACAGTCCACCGGGCGCCCACCTTGGGTTACTACCTGGGCCATTTCACTATTAGCCGAAGCGTCTGTTGCAGCCAGGCCCGCAAACACCGCTATTGTCAAAAAAAGCTTTTTCATCATCAGCTCCAAACTGTGCATGTCAGTACATGAGTATAAAGTTAAATGTTGGAGCATGAATAGAAGCTGAATGGGGGTCCAGTCAGTCGAGCGGTGCTATTCGCCTCAAAAGGCCGAAAAATCTGACTCAAATCGGCTTTCCCTCGCTACGATCGGTCAAGTCCGCTAGAAGGGTAGTTTCAGGTCACTGTTAATTGCCAGCATCTGCTGTTTGAAATCGTTCTTGATGCGTGCCAGTGCTTCCTCGCTGTCTGCGTCAAAGCGCAAAACCAGTATTGGCGTGGTATTGGAGGCACGCACCAAACCCCAGCCATCGGAAAAATCTGCCCGCACACCATCTATCGTATTGATTTTTGCGTCGGCAAACCTTGCTTTTTGCTGCATTTCTGTAACAAAGGCATGGTTTTCACCCTCTTCCATCTGAACCTTTAGCTCGGGCGTGCTGATACTGTTTGGCAGGCTGTTGAGCCCCTCCTGCGGATCACGCCCATCTACCGCCAGTATTTCCAGCAACCTTGCAGCCGCATAAATACCGCAATCGAAACCGTACCAGCGCTCCTTGAAAAAGAAATGCCCACTCATTTCACCGGCAAACGGTGCGCCGACCTCCTTCATCTTGTTCTTGATCAGCGAGTGGCCGGTTTTGTACATCATGGCCTTGCCGCCGGCTTCTTCAATCACATCGCGTAAATGACCGGTGCACTTGACGTCATAAATGATCGTAGCGCCGGGCTCCCTGCTGAGCACATCCTTGGCGAACAACATCATCAAACGATCAGCATAAATAATCTGGCCGTCCGGGGTGACAACACCCAGCCTGTCTGCATCGCCATCAAAAGCCACCCCGATATCCGCACCCATCAGCTTCACTGAATCAATCAGGTCCTGCAGGTTCTCCGGCTCACTGGGATCCGGGTGGTGATTCGGGAAGCTCCCATCCACCTCATCAAATAATGGTAAGACCTCGGCGCCGATATCTCGCAAAACTTCTGCGGCACACACACCACCAATGCCGTTACCGCAATCGGCTACCACCTTCAGTGGTTGCAACAGCTGAATATCGTCAGATATTTTCTGCCGATACCGACCGAGCATATCCTGTTGACTTACATTGCCCTTACCCACACGAAAATCACCACTCAATATGCGTTCGTACATGCCGGTGATGCGCTCACCCGCCTGCGTTATACCGCCGATCAGTATTTTGAAACCGTTGTAGTCCGGCGGATTGTGACTGCCGGTAATCATCACGCCGGTGCCTTTGCCCAGCTCATAGGCAGAGAAATACAGCACCCCCGTAGGTACGGCGCCAATATCCACGACATCACAACCTGTAGAAGAAATGCCTTCAATCATGCCCGCGATAAGCTCTGCACCCGAATCCCTGCCATCCCGTGCCACCATCACAGGGCCGGCACCGGCCTCCAGTGTAAGGCTGCCAACAACCTGCCCGACCTGTCGCGCCACTTCAGAATCCAGGGTCTTTCCTACAATGCCACGTATGTCATAGGCTCTGAATATGCTTTCCACCAACTCAACGGGTGGGATGGTTTTCTTACGTTGCATGTCCCGGTGCTCCAGGTTAAACACAAGATCCGGCAGATTGACTGTGCCCATGCCGTCATTGGGTTCGAAATCAGTTTGCTTGTTCTGCCCGGCTTGCCATTCGGGTACGGTCGGCTCTGAAATCGCCTGTACCGGACTTTCATTCTGCTGTCCGATCTGCCCATGGTCTGCCTGCAGTTCTTCCTCCAGTTTATAAGGCCGAAACTTCAACAACAGACCCAGGGCAATCAAAAACAGGCCGGAAACAAATAACATCGGACGCACAAAGCCTTCGCCATTGGCACCCAGGGTGAACTGTACAACACCGACCCGGAACAGGGTATTCGGAATGGGCAGATAGATCAGTTGTTGCGCGGCAGAAAGTGACTCGGCCAAGTTTACTATTTTGCCTGGTGCAAATCTGCCGTTGTCCTGGTCCAGCGTGAATGCGCCCGGCTCCGGCAAAGACGCGTTAAAAGCTGCGGTGATGGCAAGTGGATTAATTTTCGCAAGCAGATAAGCTGCCGGTGATTCAGCATCACCAACCCGCACCGCTATCGCCAGGTAAGCCTTATCACCCTGACCGTGAATCTGCAATGGTGCCAGCCCACTGGCCCTGGCCTCCAGCAACATATCCAGCACCGCGTAGCCGTAAGGGCCCATGTCACTGCCACGAAGCAGGTTGAGGTTCGGTCCAAACAGCGTAATCCCGGTCAGATCCGGAATTCGGCCACTGAGATGTTTCTGCAATCCAGGTAGCTTTCCCCGGTCAACGGCAGCGATGGCTGCCAACGCCTGCACCTGTGGATCTTGCAGCACTCGCTGAAAAATCTGAAGGCTGTCGCTGACCTGGCTGAGCGTCTGTTTTCCCTGCTCAAGCAAGGCTTCGTTATCTTTTTGCCGGTCACCCCCCAGCATCAGGAAAATACCTGCCAACAGCACCAGCAATCCGCTGCCTACTGCAATCAAAAGCATCGGATTCAAATGCCCCGGGGGGAGGTTCTCCGGTTTTTTAAACAACTTGCCAAGTGCGCTAAAATCCATTTTTTTTCTGCTCTTCACTTTTGGCCGGTATGTCCAAACCCACCGCCACCGCGCTGGCTTGCTTCGAATGACTCCACCACTTCAAAATCGGCCATCACCACGGGTACAACAACCAACTGGGCTATCCGCATACCCGGTTCAATTTCAAATGCCTTATCAGCCCGGTTCCAGCAGGAAACATAAACCTGCCCCTGGTAATCACTGTCAATCAGGCCTACAAGATTCCCCAGCACGAGACCGTGCTTGTGGCCCAGCCCCGAACGCGGCAAGATGATGGCGGCCAGATCGGGATCGGCAATATGCATGGCAAACCCGGTTGGAATCAAATGGGTTTCCCCGGGATTAACCGTGATGCTGTCGTCTACACAGGCCCGGATGTCCATACCGGCAGAGCCAGCCGTGGCGTGTTCTGGCAATGGGATTTCTTTGCCCAGTCTTGGGTCAAGTATTTTTAGCTGGATGGCCCTGATTTTCTGTCCTCTGAGTCTCTGATTATCCAATTGGCAGCCCATTATCTTTACAACTGACATCATAGCAAGCCTGCGCCCGCTAGTCTCGTGGCGGTGCCGGCAATTATCCTGTGACAGACTTGCGCGGCATTGCCCTACAACCTCTGTCGTCAAACGCCAATATACACTGCAGGGCGGCTGCTTCAGGATTGCAGTCATGCACACCGTTGAACAGAAGATAAAACCCCGTGGCCCGCAATCATGCCAGAAAACCAGTTTCCCGAAGACCTGCCGGTTTCAGCCCGGCTCGCTTTCTGATGCTGAACTGCTGACCCGGCTCTTGCATACATGCACTGCCAACCGGCAGGCCCTGCTTAAGGCTGAGAGCCTGCTGCAGGCTTTTGGTGGTTTACGCGGCCTGCAGATTGCAAGCAACCGGTCTTCAAGCGAACGTGAGGGGCTGGACGACCATGCTGCTGCGCAGCTTCGAATAGCCCACGAATTGGTTCAGCGCCAGCTGAAGCAGACTTTGCAGCGTGGCGTTTCGCTTAGCAGTCCTGCCACGACCATGCAGTACCTGCAAACCGCGTTACGCGATCGCAAGCATGAAATTTTTACCTGCCTTTTTCTGGACACAAGGCATCGTGTTATTGCCACGGAAGATCTTTTTCAAGGTTCGATTGACGGTGCCTGCGTCTACCCGAGGGTCGTTGCAGAAAGGGCACTCAGGCTATCGGCGGCGGCGGTCATTGTGGCACACAATCACCCTTCCGGCGTTAGCGAGCCAAGCCTGGCAGACCAGGCCATCACCCGCCGACTGAAGGATGCGCTGTTGCTGTTGGAAATCCGCCTGCTTGACCATTTTATCGTGGGTGACGGCCCACCGGTTTCCATGGCCTCGCGGGGAATGTTGTAATAAAATGTCCGATTGCCTGTCAAGCTGCCTTGAATGATGTCGATTCAATGGAATTTGATTGCATATCTGCCGACTTTGCGGTATAAAGTGCGGCTCATTTTTGATAGTACAGAGACGGGAAAATCCAATGTCCAGAGTTTGTCAGGTGACCGGTAAACGCCCAATTTCCGGAAATAATGTGTCGCATTCAAACGCAAAGACCAGGCGACGCTTTTTACCCAACCTTCACCGCCACCGCTTTTGGGTGGAAAGTGAAAACCGCTGGGTTCGTCTGCGTGTATCCACCAAGGGTTTGCGCATTATTGATAAAAAGGGCATCGATGCCGTTTTGACAGACATGCGCGCACGCGGCGAAAAGGTCTGAGGAGCATAAATCATGGCAAAATCATCACGCGAAAAAATCCGCCTGGTATCATCCGCCGGTACCGGCCATTTTTACACCACCGATAAAAACAAGAAGAATACGCCAAAAAAAATGGAAATGAAGAAATATGATCCCGTTGTGCGCAAGCATGTGATGTACAAGGAAGCCAAGATCAAATAACTGGTCCTGTTTTCACCCTTGAAAAAGCCCGCCTTTATCGCGGGTTTTTTATGTGCGCTGTAACAGCAGATTTCGCCACTGGTCTGTTTTCACCGACCAGCCTGGTTTGATCCAGGCCGTGGCTGCTGCTTCAACCAGAATCAACGGGCCCTGTAGAAGCGTGCCGGGCTCCAGGCTGCTTCTTTGACGCAATCCCACTTCACACCCAAGTTCCGGCATGAATACCGATTCACTGGAGCTGCCCTCCCCATCACTGTGCTGAAAGTCGATCGAATCCAGCGCTGCGGGGGCTCGCGCGCTCAGGCGAATATTGACCAGTTCAACAGCGTGGGGCAAACGCAAACCACTGGCCCTGGCGTGCGCCTCGTGGAAATTTTCTTCATGTGCACCCCCATCAACCCAGTTAATACTGAGGGTTGCGCTTTGTCCGCGGTAGCGCAGTTCAAGCTGGCGTTTATACACGATGCTGTCCGAATGGCAACCTTCAGCCTGCAGTTGTGCCCGGGCTTCAGCTTCAAGCATCGCAAAGCGCCAGCTGATTTCGCTATCCGGCAGGTCGGTCAGCGGTAACAATACGGCCTGCGACAACTCCCTGCCGGGCTCGCTTACCAGCATGCCCAGTGCGGACAACACACCTGCACGCGCGGGAATGACGACCCGTTTCATATTCAGCAACTCCGCCAGATCACAGGCATGCAGGCCACCGGCCCCGCCGAAGCACAGAAGTGTGTAGTCAGATGGATCGTACCCCCGTTCAACGGAAATCACCCGCAGGGCGCGTGCCATGTGCTCGTTGGCCATCTGTATTACACCATGCGCTGCAGCAAGCACATCCCGGCCCATGGCGCCGGCCAGTTTTCCCATCGCAGCCCTGGCGGCATCGCTGTTCAGCGGCAGGTAGCCGCCCAGTAATGTATTGGCAGGTATGCGGCCGAGCAGCAGGTTTGCATCGGTCACCGTCGGCTCTGCAGCACCCTGGTCATAACAGGCAGGTCCTGGGCTGGCGCCTGCAGACTCAGGCCCCACCAACAGCATGCCGGCCGCGTCCACCTTCGCGATTGAACCTCCGCCCGCACCGATGGTGTGGATGTCGACCGAAGGAATCGATAATGGCCAGCGACCGAGCCTGCTTTGCCCGGTCAATGGAATGCTCCCATTGAGCAGGGCAACATCTGTGGAGGTGCCACCCATGTCAAAACTCATCAGACGCTCAAACCCGATCTGCCTGCCGATACTCCGTGCCGCCGCCAACCCGCCAGCCGGCCCGGACAATAATAGCCTGACTGCATACTGTGCAGCCTGGTCGGCGGCGATGGTTGTGCCCGCACTTTGCATCACTGCAATGCGGGCCTTTGGCAGACGTCTTTGTAACCGCTGAAGATAACGCGAAATAACTGGGCCCACACTGGCGTTTAACCAGGTGGCAATGCCTCTTTCGTATTCCCTGATCTCAGGCAACACAGTGCTTGAACAGGCAATAAACCACCTGCCACCCAGGGCTGCAGCGATGCGCTGTTCCGCCTCGGGGCGCAAAAAAGAGAACAGCAGGTTAATCGCCACAGCCTCAACACCCAGGCTTGCCAGTCGAGCCTTGAGTTGGGCCAGATCCTCGTCATCGGCCTCACTGAGCAGGCTGCCGTCGGCAACGATGCGCGTGGGGATCTCCAGACACAGCCCGGCAGGTACCGGGGGCTGGATTTCGGGTTGGCAGAGTTGGTAAACATGCTCTCGCTGCTGCCGCCCCAGTGACAGCACATCGGCAAATCCTGTGCTGGTCACATAGGCGACCCGGGCACCCTTGCCTTCCAACACAGCATTGGTGGCAACGGTCGTGCCGTGAACAATCTGCAAGGCCTGTCCTGCCAGGCCAAGCTTCCTGAGGCCGGCAACGATTGGGCCAGATGGGTCAGCCGGGTCGGACAGTACCTTACATTGGCGCAGACGGCGACCATTCGGGCTCTCATCCAGCACCACGATATCGGTGAATGTGCCTCCCGTATCAATGCCAACCAATGTATTATCATGCATGGAACCAGATGCTAACACTGGCTGGTTTACAATGCTGTATGAGACACAGGCCGAAGTACAAATGCCCGAATTACCAGAAGTCGAAACCACGCTTAGAGGCATAGCGCCGCATTTGCTGGATCAGCGGATCGCCCGCGTGACCGTGCGTGACCCGAGGCTGCGCTGGGCGGTGCTGGCAGAGACCGGGAATGCTGAAGGCCAACAGATTATCAGGCTGCGCAGGCGGGCGAAGTACTTGCTGATTGAACTGCAACAAGGCGGCCTGATCATACATCTCGGCATGTCCGGTTCACTACGCATACTCAATGAATTCAGGCCCCCTGAGAAACATGATCATTTTGATATTGAACTGGAAAACGGTATCTGCCTGCGCTTTAACGACCCGCGGCGTTTCGGCGCTTTTTTATGGGTGGATGGCAACGTTGACTCACACAAATTGCTGAGCCGCCTCGGCTCGGAACCTCTGTCTGATGGATTCACAGCGCAGTATCTTCACCGGCAATCACGCGGCAGAAAAGTCGCCATCAAGAATTTCATTATGAATGCTCAGGTGGTGGTTGGTGTCGGCAATATCTATGCGTCAGAGTCTCTGTATATGGCCGGTATTCACCCACAACGTGCGGCTGGTAGAATTTCCACGCAGCGCTATGCCGGCCTGGTGGACGCCATCCGTGACGTATTGCGTCGTGCCATCAAAATGGGTGGCACATCATTGCGGGATTTTGTCAGTACAGACGGTACGCCAGGTTATTTTGCCCAGGAACTGCTGGTTTACAACCGTGCCGGCAGCGACTGCTTCCAGTGTGGAGGGCTGATCCGGCAGAAGGTTATAGGCCAGCGGTCCAGTTATTATTGTCCGGAGTGCCAGCATTGAAAAAAGCCATCCCTGCCATGACATTGCCAGCCGCCACATCACATCAGAAGATGCCGGCGGCGGAACGACAACGCCTCGGCATCACCGCTGGTTTGCTGCGGTTGTCCGTCGGTATCGAAGATGCGGGTGATGTTGCGGCTGACCTGTTGCAGGCATTGGAGGGATGAGTATCAGGAGCCTCCGGAGTCCTTTTCCAACTGTTCTTCCATACGCTTTTTGCGTTCATCAGATGCGTCGAGGTAGCTTTTCTCAAAGCCTTCCGCTTTACGCAAGGCTTTGACAGGTCCCCCGATAACACTATCTACTGCCTTGGGAGGGGGTGTTTCTTCAACACCCCGCCAATACCACAACGCTGCAAACACAAACAATAAAATCAATAACCAGCGCAATTCAACCTCCATGTCCCAAAAGGGGCGACT
>VAPH01033531.1_pt1 | contig 13546 bp, 14 predicted proteins | sample 3393861 | NCBI WGS metagenome assembly VAPH01 (sample SAMN08290439, study PRJNA428436) | hydrothermal vent metagenome | isolation source: Deep-sea hydrothermal vent chimney | place: Atlantic Ocean: South-mid Altantic Ridge | reverse complement strand
TACGTGCCGTCTTGGCGGTCCCGGACGCTTCACTCGAATCCATCCGACAGTGATGCCTCAACCACGAAGGCGTCGTCAACCCGTGATAGAGGGCGGGGATGTCACGGCGCTCTAGCTCGGCGACCTGGACCGCAAACCTTACCTGGGCGGCGTTAATCGACGCTCGTAGCTCGATGGTGGCTTTCTCCAACACGTCATCAGACATGACAGATAGCTCATCTTCGATTCTCTGTAGACCACTAGCAGGGTCAACAGACTCACCGGGAAGTGAAGGGAAGCCGCCAACTCGAAAGTTGTCGCCTTGTGAGCCTGCTGCCCGGCCATCGGCCGGATCTTCAGTGCTCATACCCCGCACTATAGTCGAACATACGTTCGATCGTCAAGTGATTTCTTCAACTATCTCAAGAAATCTTCAGACGCCAGGAACGACAACAACGACGCCCTTCCGCAACCAGAAAGTGCTGACCGAACAAGCTTGGTCGACGCCTGCTGGATCCCGCATGATGCTGAGTCTCGATTGGGTCATTCACGTCCCGACCACGATCCGCTTCTGCGATCAACCGTCGGGTTGGAGCACCACTACGGGGATTGTTCGGGTGGTGTTGCGTTCGTATTCGGCGAACGTGGGGAAGTCCGACTTCTGTTTCTCCCAGATGATCGACCGCTCCTCGTCTTCGGTGACACGGGCGGTGACAGCTGCGGTGTCGCCGCCGATCTCGATCGTGGCGTCAGGGTTGGCGACAAGGTTGTGGTACCACGCCGGGCTCGTGGGAGCGCCACCCATCGACGCGAAGATCGCATACCCGTCGTCGCGCTTCTGATACATCATCGGGTGGGTTCGGGTTTTGCCGCTCTTCGCCCCGGTACTGTGCAGAATCAGCAGCGGCGCTCCCTCGAACATGCCACCGACCTTCCCGCCATTCGCACGAAACTCTTCGATGATCTCGGCGTTGAAGTCTTCCATGGTGCTCTCCCTCGTCAGCAAAACCTCTCGACACCTTAGGGCCGGCAATCCGGCACAAATGACGGGAACGCCTTCGGCGTTCCTTGGCAGTTCACTTCGTGAACTGCGCTGGCGTTGTGCCCCTTTGTGCGGGTGAGCCTTCGGCGTTCCCCGTTGCTTGGGATCCTTGGGCCGGTACCGTCGCGACAGAACGGGTCCGGGCAGTCAGGCGACAGAGTCGGGCGATGGTGCGTAGACTTTCGTGGTCGAGGGATCGGCGCCGGCGAGGGGAGGGGAGCGACCATGTCACGTAATGCGAGAGCAGCGGGCCGACGCGGTTCCAGAGCAATGGGATGGTTGCTGGCCTTCATGTTGGTCGTCCAGGCATGCAGCAGTGGGCAGGGCATGCCGGCGGTTGAATCCGTGCAATGTCCGACCGGGGAATCGTTCCCACTCAGTGCTGTGTCCGACCCTCTGCCGCGAACCGAATACCTGGAGACCCCTCTCGGTGCGAGTCTTCTGGACTTCTATGCGACCGACCCTTCCGAGGGCGACAAAGGGATGTTCGAAAGAGCCGATGCTTTTGTGGATCTCGGCTACGAAGCGGTCGGGCTGATCTTTGACGATGATTTCGTGTGGGTCCTCGACTTTGTACCGCGTGTCGACGGTTTGCAGCTCGAAACGTCATACGGATGCAGACCAAGAATCGCCGGCGACGGCCTCGTCGCCGAGCGATGGGACCTGGATACAAAGTCCGCAACTACCGACGACGAACTCGCGATCACTGTTCTCCTGGGTGCGTGCGCCGACCGAGACGACAAACAGACCGTAAGCCGCATCGACACGGTGGAGACTCAGGAGTCGGTCACCGTCACGGCGTGGGCCGCGGTGTTCGAGCCGAGCCTGCTGTCTTGTGCAGGTGTGGCGACCTCGGAGGACATCGTCGTTCAGCTTGAGCAGCCCCTCGGCGACCGAGTGGTTCTTGACGGCAGCACAATCCCGGCGAAACCGCCCAGGAATGCCCCAGGTAGCGGTCAGTAGCCGCCGTCTTGGTGCGGCGAGCTTCTGGGCGAGGATTCCCTCGCCGCCCCGGACGCACTTCGCGAAGTAGCATCCCATCCATGGATACCACTCAAAAACCGGCAGTTACCGTTCCCGAATCCGCACCACCGACCGAGCTCGTCATCGACGACATTGTCGAGGGGGACGGTGTCGAAGCCACCGCCGGTGGGTTGGTCACCGTTGACTATGTCGGTGTGAGTTGGTCCACCGGGGCCGAGTTCGATGCGTCGTGGAATCGCAACGAACCGCTTGTGTTTCCGCTCGGGGCGGGTCAAGTGATTGCAGGATGGGACGAAGGTGTGCAAGGCATGAAGGTCGGTGGCCGTCGTCAACTCACCATTCCCCCGACCATGGGCTACGGGGCTGCCGGCGCCGGTGGTGCCATTGCACCGAACGAGACGCTTATTTTTGTGGTGGATTTGCGCGCTATCGGCTAACCAGGACCGTGTTTGAGCGCGAGGTCTATTCCTCCGGTGGGAAGGGGACACCGGCTCGGAACGCGGCGAGCAGCACGGACGCTTCCGGCTCGATAGGAACCACATACGACGTGCCATTCTGGTTCAAGATCTCGACGGGGAGCGTACGCATCTCGACGTTCTCGACGTCCAACGCCAGGCCCGCTTTCCCGAGTTCGAGTAAGACCCCGGGGGTGATGCCCTCGTCCGCGGTGATCTGTTCGGCAAACGTTCCAACAAAACTCGGGAGGTTGAACGCCGAGCCGGGACTCTTCGCCTGACGGAACATGGTCATCAGCACTTCCTGCTGACGCCCGGTACGACCGATATCACTACCCCGGACACTCACCCATTCACCACCGCGGAGCTCCTGATAGAAACGGGACCGGGCGTAGGCGAGCGCCGTCTCACCGTCGAGGAGCTGTGTTCCCTCTTCGACACGTAACCCGGATTTTGCGTCGCGAGCCGGGTTATCGAACGTGATCTCGATACCGCCGAGAGAATCAACGACCTTCCCGAACCCGCCAAAGTTGATTTCGATGTAGTTGTTTATCGAGATCCCGAAGTTCTCCTGAATTGTTTGAACCAGGAGATCGGGTCCTCCGAAGGCAAAGGCTGCGTTGAGCTTGTTGACGCCCTTGCCCGGAATAGTGACGCGCAGGTCACGTGGCAACGAGATGAGCTGACCCTCTCCATCGGGTGTGATCTGGGCGATCATGATGACGTCGGTGCGTTTGCCTGAGAAGGCACCGAAGTTGTCCTCCCATTCAGGGGGGAGACCCTCACGCGAGTCGCTTCCAACAAGAAGGATGGTGCGTGCCTCGTCCTGGGCGACCGGTTCGAGCGAGATGAGCTCTTCCGCCGGGATCTTCTCAATTTTCGAGTCGGCCCACCAAACGAACGCGAGCGCGCCAAAGACGACTGCGATAGACGCGACGAGGAACGTGAGAAAGAGTTTCTTGACCAGCGACACGCGTCTCTTCCGGGGCGCAGGCGCGGGCGGTTGTTGTTGGGTCATAGAGGTTGTCCTGCGCTCGACGGGAGGACCGACAGTGAATAGTAGCGAGATCTGATCGAAACGTAGGGTCGAAACGCGTAGGGTGAACTTATGAATGATCATGAATACCTGGCAGCCGCGATCGAAGAGGCCAGAACCGGGCTTGCCGAGGGAGGTATTCCGATCGGTGCGGTCCTCGTGGCTGACGGGACCGTCCTCGGTCGGGGACACAATCGGCGCGTTCAAATGGGTTCGGCGATCCGCCACGGTGAAACCGATGCGCTCGAACGCACCGGGCGTCAACCCGCAGCGGTGTATCGTCGCGCCACGATGTACACCACACTTTCGCCGTGTGACATGTGTACCGGGGCGATCCTGCTCTACGGCATCCCGCGTGTCGTGATGGGGGAGAACGCTACGTTCGTCGGAGGTGAGGACTACCTGAGGTCTCGCGGCGTTGAAGTCGTCAACCTCGATTCCGAGGAGTGCAAGACGCTGATGCGGGACTTTATCGCCGCTAGTCCCGAACTCTGGAACGAGGACATCGGCGAGTAAACGTTATGCAGGGACTACGCCGGACTTCACTGCGCGCAGGTGGTGCCTCCGGATCGCACTATTGTCGGGGTATGAGCACCAAAATCCACTCTCAGGACGTCACGATCGGTCCGGCACGAGCCGGTGCGCGCGCAATGTTGCGCGCCGTCGGACTGGGCGAAGACGACTTCGTAAAGTCGCAGGTCGGTGTCGTCTCTGCGGGCAATGAGGTAACTCCCTGCAACCTCACGGGACCTGAACTCGCCGATCTCGCAAAACAGGGTGTGCAAGCCAGCAACGGCGTCGGCCTTACCTTCGCCACAATCGCAGTATCCGATGGGATCGCGATGGGGCACGAAGGGATGCGTGCCTCGCTCGTCTCGCGGGAGGTCATTGCGGACTCAGTCGAGCTTGTGATGCATGCTGAGCGGTTCGATGCCATGGTCTCGATCGCGGGCTGCGACAAGTCACTTCCCGGCATGCTCATGGCGGCCGCCCGGCACAACTTGCCGTCCGTGTTCCTCTACGGCGGTTCCAGTCTGCCCGGCAAATACAAGGGCAAGGACATTTCGATCGTCGACGTGTTCCAGAGCATCGGCGCTCACAACCAAGGGATGATTGACGACGCCGAGTTACTCGCTATCGAGCAGGCTGCGTGTCCGGGAATCGGTTCGTGCGCCGGCATGTTTACGGCGAACACGATGGCGTCGGTTGGTGAAGCCATCGGTATGTCGCTGCCGGGCAGCGCGGCATTGGCGGCGATTGATCCCAATCTACGCGACTTTGCCCACCGTTCCGGTGAAGCTGTGATGGCGTTGCTCGAGGCTGATATTCGTCCCCGTGACATCATGACGCGCAAGGCGTTCGAGAATGCGATCACGACGGTGATGGCTCTTGGTGGCTCAACGAACGCGGTGCTTCATCTCATGGCGATCGCCCATGAGGCCGGTGTGAATCTCACGCTCGAAGACTTCGATACGATTTCGCGTCGTACCCCGCATCTCGGTGATCTCAAGCCGTTCGGGAAGTACCACATGATCGACCTCGACCGTATCGGCGGGGTGCCGGTCGCGTTGAAGGCACTGCTCGACGCCGGCCTGCTGCACGGTGACTGCATGACGGTGACGGGCAAGACGATGGCGGAGAACCTCGTAGCTGTTGAATTCCCCACGGATCAGGATGTTTTGCTCCCGGTTGATGCCCCGCTGGCGGCCGAGGGCGGCATTGCAATCCTGCGCGGCAACCTTTGTCCGGAGGGTGCCGTTGTCAAGATCGCCGGCATCGAACTCGATGTGTTCGAGGGACCTGCCCGGGTGTTCGACGATGAGCAACATGCGCTGAAGGCGCTCGAAACCCACGACCTCAACAAGGGTGACGTCGTCATTATTCGTTACGAGGGACCGAAGGGCGGTCCGGGCATGCGCGAGATGCTCGCCATTACCGCGGCCATCAAGGGCGCCGGACTCGGGAATGACATTCTCCTGATCACCGACGGTCGGTTCTCGGGTGGCACGACCGGCATGTGTATCGGGCACGTTGCACCCGAAGCCGCCCGTGGCGGTCCGATCGGTCTCATCGAGGAAGGGGACCTCATCCGGGTGGACATCGGGGAACGGTCGCTCGACATCCTCGTTGATGATGAGATGCTCCAAAAGCGGAGTGAGACATGGGAGTGCATACCGCCTCGTTACACTACCGGTGCCCTGGCGAAGTACGCCAAACTTGTGCAATCCGCCGAGACCGGCGCGGTCTGCGGGTAGCATCAGCGCCTGAGCCGCGGGACAGGTAACCATGCCGGAAACACCGAATCGGATCGACGGGCCGCCTGCCGGACAGCGGGGGACCGCATGGGTTGTCGTCCAGGGCGTGTTATTCGTTGTGTTCTTCGGCGTGTTTCTATTGAGCGATCCGGTCGCCGAGTTTTCCGGCCTCGTCCTTGTTCGTATCGCCGGGGTGCTTGTCGCGGTTGCGGGTTCGGGCCTGTCGGTCTGGGCGGTGCGTCTGCACGGGCCGGAGCTGTCGCCGTATCCCGCTCCGGTTCTCGGGACGACGGTGATCACAACGGGTGTCTACCGGATCGTTCGTCACCCAATGTACGGGGGCATCGTGTTGTTCTCTCTGGGTACGAGTCTGGCCTACGCCAAACCGTGGGTTCTCCTAACGTCGTTACTTTTCCTGGTGTTCTTCACCGCCAAGTCGCACCACGAAGAGAAACTGTTGGTGGAGTTCTTCGACGGGTACGAGGCCTATCGGACGACGGTACGTTGGAGGATCATCCCGTTCATCGTGTAGGGGAGCATTGCAGGTGGCGGTGATGCCGGTTTTCGCGTGGCCGCCCTCGAACGATCCACGGTTGTAGGACGGCTTTTCCACGTGACGCGGGTCCTTGCACGGGCCGTCACATGAGAGGAATTTCGGACGAATCGTTTGACATCGCCGAACCAGACGATTAAAACGTTTCAGACAGAGCTTAAAACGTTTCAAGGATGATATGCGAGCCACCATAAAAGATGTCGGCAGGGTTGCGGGGGTGTCGGTCGCCACGGTCTCCAACGTCCTGAACTCGCCCGACATCGTCGCTGAGGAAACCCACGACCGTGTTATGGCGGTTATCGAACAACTCGGATACAAGCCGAACCGTGCTGCTCGTGCCCTCCAGCAGCAACGCACCTTCTCGATCGGCTATCAGATGCCCCGGTCGACGGACGGGTTTGCGCTCGACGTTTTCTTGCACCGAGTTGTGGAGCGCGCGGAACAGGCAGACCTTGCGATCGTTCTGTTTGCCCCGAAACCCGGGCAGGATCAGGTCGATGCTTACAAGGAGATGATTCGTCGCGGTGCGGTCGACGGGTTCGTCATATCGGGGACTGGTCACGGTGACAGCCGGATCGCACATTTACTCAATGCCGAATTCCCGTTCGTCACGTTCGGCCGCACCGACTTCTCCGACGATCATGCCTGGGTCGACGTCGACGGATGCGCCGGTGCCGATCTTGCTACCACCCACCTTCTTGAGTTGGGGCATCGTGACATTGCGTTCATAGGTTGGCCCGAGGGCTCCCTCACCGGTGATGAACGATGGTCAGGCTATCGGAGAGCTCTCAACAACCTAGGTGTTGGGGTACGGCCCGAACTCACCATGCGAACCGAGAACGGCGTCGAGCCTGGTCGTGACGCGATGCGTCAGTTGCTGGACCTCGATGATCCGCCAACTGCGGTTGTTGCGGTGCAGGATTTGCTTGCCCTCGGGGCAATGAACGCCATCCGTGACGCCGGCCTCACCATTGGTCGTGACATCTCGGTCGTCGGGTTCGATGACATTCCGAGCGCTGCCCTTGCTTCACCTCCGCTCAGCAGTGTTCGCCAGCCCATGGACAGGATCGGCGAACTTGTCGTTGAGATGCTCGTCGATGAGCTTGATGAAGACTCCGAGGACTCCGCAAAGACGGGAATACTCATCCCCGAGCTTGTTGTCCGGGCGAGTAGCGGTGGTGCATCCGGGGTGACTCGATGATGCTGCAGGACCGATCATCCACTTGGGAGTATCGCGACGGTCGTCTCGTTAGCGATCTCGTGCAGTGGCGAGCATCCCTCTTCACAGTCGGCAATGGCCATCTTGGGACGGTGGGCAGCTTTGAAGAGGGCTATGAGGGTCTGCAACCCGCAACGTTCATCAACGGTCTCTTTGTGACACCTCCCGGGGAAATACCGCTCTTAGGTGCGGTTCCCGAGTGGACCGGTATGGGCATTGCGGTCGACGGCGAACCGTTCCGGCTTGACCAACGTCCTCCAGCGGGGTTCGAGCGCGTCCTTGACATGCGTACCGGTCTTGTCACCCGAACGGTTGTGTGGAAGGGGGCCGAGACCGGAATCGTGAAGGCGGTGTTTCGCCGAACCGCATCCATGGATGATCCGGGGCTCGTTGCGCTCGACGTGACCTTTACAGCTCTCACAGAGCCACTGACGATCGCGGTTGAAACCGGAATCGACTCGGGTATCGAGGGTCCCTTCGGTGCTCTGTGGGAAGCAACCGGGTGGAACCAGCTTGACGCCGACACGCTTTCTCTCTCCGCCCGGAGCATCGACGATGTGCACACTCTGTCGGTCGAGTGCCGCGTGTCAGGGCTGGATGGCCTGGTCGTTTTTCGGGACCCGACGCACCCGCGCTTCCACGGGACCTTCAGTCTCGAAGCCGGCATGTCGCGTACCGTAACCAAGCTGGTTCGCTACTCGAGTGCAGCGTTGCCCGACCGCAAGTTTCCGGCGCCGGGTACCGGTGTCGATGCGGTTGTAGCGGCATCTGCACGTCACTGGTCGCGCCGGTGGGAGACGAGCAGAATCGATATCGAGGGTGATCCGGGGGCCGAGCGAGCGCTGCGGTTTGCCGCCTTCCAACTCATCGCCGCAGCACCCTCTTCCGAAAGTCCCGGAAGCATCGGAGCGCGGCTGCTTTCCGGGTATGGCTACCGGCATCACGTGTTTTGGGACACGGACGTCTATGTCGTGCCGTATCTCACCGTTTCACAGCCGGACCTTGCGGGTAACCATCTCCGATACCGCCACCGCGGTCTGGCCGGCGCCCGCCGCAAGGCGGCACGGTTCGGTCGCGAAGGAGCGTTCTATGCATGGGAAGCGACCGACACCGGCGACGATGCAACGCCGGTCTGGGGTCAGCTCGCCAACGGTGAGCGCGTCCGAATTTGGACCGGAGAACTAGAAGAGCACATTACCGCCTGTGTCGCATGGGCAACGGATCACTATCACCGCTGGTCCGGTGACGACGCCTTCATGACGCAGTACGGCGCCGAGATGATTCTCGACGGGGCCAAGTACTGGGCGAGCCGTCTCGAAGTTGAGGCCGACGGTGCTCATATTCGAAACGTGATCGGCCCGAACGAATACCACGTGCATGTTGACGACTCGTTCTTCACCAACGCAATGGCGGCGTGGCAACTTCGTAAGTCGGTCGACATCGCCGCATGGTTAGAGAAGACGGATCCGATCCGTCGGAAGCACTTGCTGAAGCTGCTGTCGATAGCTGACGGGGATCTCGCTAGGTACACAGATCTTGCGGAGCAGATCGTGCTCCGCAAGAACGCGGACAACGTTTGGGAAGAGCGAACGGGGTTCTTTGATCTGGACCGTGTCGATGTTGCGGCTTTCCGACCGAGCCGCCAATCCCTCCACGGTCTGCTCGGGGATAAACGCACCCAGGAGGTGCAACTCGTCAAACAAGCTGATGTGCTGATGGCGCATGTCTTGCTCGAAGAATACGGTTATCAACCCGGAGCCCTGGCAGCGGTCTTCGACTACTACGCCCCGATCACCGACCACGGGTCGTCGCTCAGCCTTGCGATGCATTCGTTAGCTGCCTCGCGCATCGACCGTCCAGACGTGGCGTATGAATACTTTGGTCGTGCCGTGGCGATCGACCACGACGACGCCATGATCCGTGGAGGTCAGGGCATCCACGCTGCTGCGCAGGGTGGGATCCTCCAGGCGGCGCTGTTCGGTTTCGGGGGTCTGAGGCTGGTCGGCGGGGAGCCCGAGACCTGCGCCAGGCTCCCCGCGCATTGGGACTCGCTGGGTTTCTCGTTCATGCACAACAACGTGCGGCACGAACGACTGCTGACCCGAGATTCCGGGCCGGAGTAGCCGTTGTCGTGTCCCGTCGGAGAGAGAGGCAAGAACGCGTGAGGACCGCTGCGGAAGATGCAGTTGAAATAGATCCGAGCGATTTCGATGCGGTCGTCTTTGACATGGACGGTGTTGTCACCGATACCACTGCCGCCCATACGGCGGCCTGGAAAGAAGTCTTTGACGAATTCCTGGTGAGGGTGGTTGGTCCCGACGTCGACCGGTTCGATCCTGTGGCGGACTATCTCGAGTTTGTTGACGGTAAGCCGCGGTACGACGGCGTGCGGAGCTTTCTGGCATCGCGCGGAATCACGATCGACGAGGGACGACCCGGTGATCCTTCGTCAGTGGACACGGTGTGCGGGATGGGGAACCGAAAGAATGCCGAGTTTCTTGCCCACATCGCCGCGTACGGGGCTCGCTCCTACCCGGCCACGCTGCGGCTCATCGATGAATTGCGCCAGGTTGGTCTTCGCATCGGGTTGATCACTTCCAGCCGTAATGCGAGCGTTGTTCTTGAAGCTGCCGGTGTCGGCAATGTCTTCGACGTGACAATTGACGGGGAGATTGCTGCCGAACGAGGTCTGCCGGGGAAACCATCACCTGCTGTGTTTCTCACCGCGGTCGAGGACCTTGGTGTCGACCCCGAGCGAGCTGTAGTTGTCGAGGATGCCATTGCCGGTGTTGCTGCGGGTCGTGCCGGTGGGTTCGGTCTTGTGATGGGTGTGGCCCGCCATGGCAATACGGTGGAGCTGCTGGCTGCGGGGGCCGATGTTGTGGTTGAGGATCTCGCTGTGGTTTCCGTCTCTGGGCGCGGTACCCGGTGAGTGAGGGGTCTTTGCTCGCGGCGGTCAACGTTCTGTCGATGGGTCCCAGGCAGCGAGACTACAGTGGTCGGCATGAAAATCACACTGGAATACTGCGCCGCTTGACACTACACAGACCGTGCGGTCCGCATGGCAGAAGGTTTGCTCAACGAGTTTGAGTTCGACATCGACGGCCTCACGCTGATCCCTTCCAAGGGTGGCGTATTCGAGGTCACCCTTGGTGAGACACTGGTGTATTCGAAGATCGAAACAGAGCGCCATGCCGAGTATGAAGAGGTTGCTGCGCCAATTCGTGAGATTCTCGGAAAGTCCGCGCCCGAGCACACCCACTAGTGGTCGTTCCGCGTAAGGTTCTTTCGACCTCAGAGGGATCCCACACAGGCGATTTCCAGCAGCACCACTGGGTGCTTGTAGCGCTTGTGGCCACGATATTCGGCTCGGCGTTCTTCTGGATCGCGCTCTCGCTGCGCTCGTTCAATCCGCAGTTCCTCGCGTTCGCCCGCGTGACACTCGGGGCTGCGGCGTTGGTGCTGTTCCCCGCTGCTCGGAGGAGAATCGAGCGCGTCGACTATCTTCGTATCGCAGTCGCCGGGGTGATCGGTCAAGCAATACCGGCGGTGCTTTTCGCTCTCGCAGAACAACGAATTCAGTCCGCCCTGACCGGGATGATCACTGGTGCCGCACCGATAGCGGCTGCGTTCTGGGCCGCAGTCTTCATGGCGAAGCTGCCGTCGCGGCAACGAGTCGCAGGTCTGACAGTCGGTTCGATCGGCATCGTACTCTTGTCATTGCGGTCGCTGGGTCAGGGTGGCTCAAGCGCCCTCGGGGTGTTGTTCGTTGTGATCGCCATTACCTGTTATGGACTTGCTGCGAACATCCTTGTCCCGATGCAGCCCAAGTATGGGGCATCTGCGGTCATTCTATGGGCGCTCGTGGCTGCGGTCGTAGTGCTCGCACCGCTTGGTATCCCGGCCTACACCTCTGGTGCATCGACCGAATCGATCGTGGCTCTCCTCATCCTTGGGATCGTTGGCACAGGTGTTGCACGGACGTTGCACATATCGCTGATCGGCAGGGTGGGAGCGGCGCGCGGTTCGGTTGTCGGCTACTTCCTGCCGCTTGTCGCGCTGTTTCTCGGTGTCGTCGTCCTCGACGAGACCATCGTCGCACTTCAGATCGTCGGCATGCTGGTGGTTGTGCTGGGCGCCTATATTCTCAGCCGAAGGGATTGACTCGCGCCGAAACCCGCTAACCTCGGCTGCCTATGAATAATGGTGTGGCCAGGACCGCGCTCGTATCAGACCTCTTCGCAGGCGACGGGCCGTATCAAGCAGTTGCTGACGACTTTGTCGTGCAGCGCTGCTCATTTTGCACGGGCATCGTCGATTCCGATGTCCGATTCAATGAGCAGGGGTATCTCTGCACCCCTTGTTTATCTCTCGAGGTCACCGTCTAGCGCCCCGCCAATCGGGTGCGTCGTAGTTCCACTTGCTAATGTCCGCATGGACCAGCGAGAGGAACCCCTTGAACACTGTTGAATTTCTGCGCGGCACGCCGCTGTTTGCAAGCTGTTCCGACAAAAGTCTCACGAGCCTCGCGTCGTTAGCGCGCAAGAGAGAGTTCGCGGCCGGGGACCAAATCATCCGTGAGGACACGGGAAGCACGATGGGCTTCTATCTGCTGCTTGAGGGATCCGCCGTCGTGACCCGCGGAGACACTTTGTTAGCCGAGTACGCCCCTGGCGACTACTTCGGGGAAATCGCTCTCCTGCTCGACGACACCGCACGCACCGCAACGGTGTCCGCGAAAACGGATGTCAGCGTGCTGGTGATCACCCGATGGGATTTCCGTGCCCTCGTCAAAACCAACCCTGAGATCGCCGTCGAGCTGATGGCAGTTCTGGCCCAGCGTCTTGCCGATACCGACCGAGTGATCAGCGAATAGCGCTTCATCCACACTGCGAAGGGGCGGTTCCGGTAATCGGTAGCGCTCCGGGTGTTGGAACACCGCCCGCGTTCGGGCAGCACTAGATTCTGGCTATGGCAGGCATTGAACCGTATGAGATCGTTGAAGACGAATACCGACGCATAGCGTTGTTACGAGATGGTGTTGAGATTGCTGCCGGCTCGCCGGCGCTCAACCGACGCGACTCCTGGCACGCCATCGTGCGTGGTGCGCGGTTCAAGGTTGACATCGGGGATCAGTCCTTCACGGTCCTACAACGCGAGTTCAGTCGGTTCAACAAGGATCGGCGCCGGTTGGAGATCCTCGCAGACGATGACTCGATGCGGTGGGTGGTGATGCCGGTTGGCCGGTTCATGGGTCACGTCAAGCGTGCGGATGGACACATGATCGGATTGCTTGCGAACACCGGAGCATCGTCGAACGCCGATAGCGAGATGGAGCAATTGCTCGTCGCAGTGCTTGGAGCGCTCAAGGTTCGCCTCGTGCTGTCGGTGCCGTGGTTCGGTCTTGCGATCAGAGGGTTCTAGGGAGAGAGGCTTCGGTTTTCGGGGGAGGTTCTTGTCGACAGGGAGCCTTTGTGCGGGATATGCTCAGGTCTCTTCGCAACCTGATATGGGGAGTACACAGTGGTTTGCAGCAACTGCAATACGGAAAACGAGTCTGGACACTCGTTCTGCTCGAATTGTGGTTCCGCGCTGTCGATCACCTGCCCTTCGTGTGCGACCGCAAACGGCTCGGCGAACAAGTTCTGCTTTAACTGCGGATCCCAGCTTCACAGCGCTACCGAGTCGGGCCAGTCGCAATCCGATGCCTCTGGCATCGCGGAGCGTCGCCTTGTTTCTGTTGTATTCGCAGACCTTGTTGGGTACACCTCGTTCTCCGAGGATCGGGACGCCGAGGATGTTCGAGCGATGCTCACCACGTACTACGAGCGCTGCCGTGACATCATCGGTCGTTATGGGGGCACGACCGACAAGTTCATTGGCGATGCCGTCATGGGTGTGTGGGGTGCGGAAACCGCCAACGAGGACGATGCCGAACGAGCAACGAGAGCTGCACTTGAACTTGTCGACATGGTCGCCGGTCTCGGGTCCGAGATTGCTGTGCCCGAACTTTCTGCACGAGC
>VAPH01074977.1_pt1 | contig 13576 bp, 10 predicted proteins | sample 3393861 | NCBI WGS metagenome assembly VAPH01 (sample SAMN08290439, study PRJNA428436) | hydrothermal vent metagenome | isolation source: Deep-sea hydrothermal vent chimney | place: Atlantic Ocean: South-mid Altantic Ridge | reverse complement strand
TAGCAGTTAGAGTATATGTAGTATTTCCAAGTGGATTTACTGATGTGTTTCCGTTTTTACCAACAGAACCAACACCATTATTAATAGATATCGAACTAGCATCTTTAGTAGTCCAAGTTAGTGTAGAGTTATCTCCTTCATCAATTAAATTTGGATTAGCATCTAGTGTACAAGTTGGTTTTGGAGTTGGAGGTACATATGGTCGAAGAACCACACAAATTGGCACTAAACTATTAGGACTTGAATTGTCTACATATGCTGCATGTACAGCAGTAACTGTATTGACTGAAGATTTAATTTTAAGATTTTCATTCACCACACCTTTCCATGTCGCTTTCGATACATAATCTTTAAGGTCAGATGTACGATTGGTGGTTGCAACAACAGTACCTCCATTTTTAAATTGTACCTTATAGTATTCTTTCGGTTGCCATACTTTTGTTCGGCTACTATATCCATCATATGCCTCAAGAAATACCTTGTAATTACCGGCAGGTATTGACTTACTTATTGAAGTGGAAGGATTCTTCAATGACTCGCCCTTACTATTTTTACCATTGTTTGTAGAAAAAATTATCTCTTTTCCTGAAAAGTAAGCTTTTATGTCACCAGATTGTGTTGAAACAGTACACCCCGGTGCATCAGATTTAATCTGCTCACCATTACTGTTTGTTTCCGCATTTGCAACATTCGCGCGCAAACTAACTTCAGAGTACTCACTCTGAACATTAGGCAAAAGCGGTAAAATAACAAACAGCGCGAAAAATCCAATCACTATAGCAAATGACGCGAACTTTATTTTATCTGATTGAATCAAATTAATAATAGTTTTCATAATAAATTTTTAACTTTTATAATATCTAATTATTTTTTTCATAGCTCTATACCACTACCTGCATACAAAAAAATGTTGCACATATAGGTATTAAAAATATGAAAGACTTTTTTACATAACACAAACAACAGACACACAAGGACAAATATCCTAACGTATTAACGCGAAATGTATATTTTTCAATTTATTTAATCTAAAAAGACCGAAGGAGCTTGTCTAAATCTTATGTGCAAGATACATCATTTTCATACAATTTGTCAAGTAATATAATATATTCAATACAAATTATATTTATGGGTCAAAATGTTATAGATTTAATCAAACATATGCTTCCCAGCCAGTAAAGGCGATTATATATTTATAGGGTAGCTATCAACCAACGTTGACTCAACCACATACCTATCATCCTTTGAACCAAAAGAATTACACGTAACGAGAGTGAGTTTGGCTTTCCCATACTCGATAGCAACCTCAGCTTTACTTGCTTTTACTTGATATACACGATCTACACGATATACATACTCCATATCTGATGATTGAAGACGAATCTTGTCGCCCCACGTCAAATCTTGAATATCATTAAAAGCTTGAAAATTCTTATTGAATACATTTGGAATATAGCTTGAGTGCCCAAAAAGAAAAATTGTACCTTTTTTGCTAAAATCAGCAGAATCTGGATGTCGCACAGCACCAGACAACAGCGCTTCATCTAAATCAGCAATCGCACGGGATTCTGGATTAAGAATCTTTATCTCTTTTTTACCAAGTGATTCAAATATAATCTTAGTTGGATTAGCGTCAATATTAACCATATTATCAGCCATATTATCGGTGGTATTATCAGACGAAGAGATAACATCCTCAACAGGAACAGTAACAATCTCTGAAACAGTTATATCAGAAGGTTTTTCTGGTAGAAAATCAATCATAAAAAGAATACCGTAAGTAATAGTTAGAACACCAACCGACACCAAAAAAAACACTATTCTTTGTTCTCGCTTGTTTTGAAATAAATTATTCTGTTCATTCATAGAGTCCATATGCTGTAATTTGCGCTCAACATAATACATTATTTATGTTATTTGTCAATGGTGTATACTGAAATATAGTTATTAGTTCTCCCATTAAATAAATACTAAATAATACAAAAAGTGTCAGATACTATATCACCAATGTAGGGTTGACAAACTATTTAGTATATGGTAGCGTATCCACACTTAAACTATGAACAATATGAACGAAACACAAGAAAATACAAAAAATAGAGTTATAAAAACACTAGCAATCCTAGGTCTTATATCAATAATTATTATTGGAATATGGCTTTCTGTACAAGTTGTGCGCGTTATACCAGGAGCATTCTCATCACTCGCATCTATTGCAAATAGCGTACAAAACAACAGGCCACTTTCTACACTTACTATCGCTACAGAAAAAAGTATAGTAAATGCTGGTGAATCATTCAATATTTCATGGACCAACCTAGATAAAGAAGGTACATATAGTTTTTATTACACATGCACAGACGGTACCTCAGTGGAAATACGTACAGCGAACGGCAGAATATCAGCAATGCAGTGCGACAATAACATTACCCTTCCAGAAGGTGATTACTCACTCGACATAACAGTGTCTTCAGAACGAAAAAGGTTTATAGATATTCCATTTACAATTTCATTTAATGAACCCAACCAGGAAGAACCTCTGTTTCAAAAAAATGGAAAAGTAACTATTATAAATGCAACTATTCCTCAAAGTGTAGATGCGGCAATTAGAGACACTCTGGAAGAGCAACCACAAAATGAAATTGAGTACGAGGGCATAGTAAAACAAGAAGAGGAGGAAAAAACAGCAATTAGAAACACAACAGAACCAAATACTATTCCAGCAAATTCAGAGGTTGCAACACCTGTTGAGACGGTATTATCTTACATACCACAATCACGACCAAACGGATTTATAGATTTAGAAATTACATATCTTGGTATAGGAACATTAGATAATAATAATTTCAATCCATCTGGCTCAATTGATAAAGATAGCCGAGGTGCAATTCGTTTTGAAGTTAAAAACATTGGTACAAAGACATCAGGCAATTGGGCATTCAAATTAATATTACCTTCAGGATTTGCATTCAAATCAGATGAACAAAATGGTCTTAAGCCAAACGAAAAAGCTGTGTATACACTTGGTTTTGATAATTCAAGCGAGGCTGGAAATCAACCAATTTTTGCAGAACTAAATGTAGAGAACGACAATAACAACACAAATAATTCATTCCGTTGGACAGTTAAAATAACTAACTAATAAATATAGACATGGGATAGGATGTTTGTGTCGTATTAAATAAAAAATAAAAACAGCGTGGTGTACAGTACACCACGCTGTTTTTATTTTTTATTTATTCAATATTCGCAAGTTTTGCATTCGTTTGAATAAATGATTTTCTGCTAGCAACATCTGTTCCCATTAAAATATCGAATACCACATCAGCACTCTCAGCATCACTAATTTCTACCCTCTTAAGTATTCTATGTTCAGGATCCATAGTCGTATTCCAAAGTTCTTCTGCATTCATTTCACCAAGTCCTTTGTATCGTTGAATATGAATCTTTGGGCCTTTTTTAGTTGAAGAAACTGCTGTTTCTTCTCCAGCTTCTCCAGCTTCTTCTACTGGTTCATCGTCTCCTTCTTTTATTTCAGAACCAACAAGTGCAATTTTTTCTTCTTCTGAATAAACATATGTAATTTCTTTACCTTTTTGAATTTTATACAGTGGTGGTTGTGCAATATAAAGATATCCGCCTTCAACAATAGGCTTAAAGTATCGATAAAATAGTGTGAGTAATAGTGTACGAATGTGCGCACCGTCAACGTCAGCATCTGTTGCAATAATTATCTTGTGATATCTCAATTTTTCAATATCAAACACATCACCAATAGCAGTCCCAAGAGCAATAACTAGATTTTTAATTTGTTCAGAAGCAAGCATTTTATCGAGACGTGCACGTTCAACATTCAGGATTTTTCCTCGTAGTGGCAAGATTGCCTGAGTCCGTCTGTCTCTGCCCATCTTTGCAGAACCACCAGCTGAATCTCCCTCTACAACAAAAATTTCAGATTCTTCAGCGCTCTTGGTCTGGCAGTCAGCAAGCTTGCCTGGGAGAGTCATGCCTTCAAGGGCTCCCTTTCTCATAACAGAATCTTTTGCGGCTTTTGCGGCTTTACGTGCCTTAACCGCAATAACAACTTTATTTATCATTGATTTTGCATCATTTGGATTCTCTTCAAGAAAATCAGTAAAAGCTTCCGAAAATACAGACTCCACGGCACCACGCGCTTCTACAGAACCAAGTTTTGATTTTGTTTGCCCTTCAAATTGAATTTCGGGCATCTTTATAGATATCACAACAGTTATGCCTTCAAGCACATCATCTCCTGTAAATGCTTCCTTCTTGTCTTTTATAATATTATTCTTCCTTGCATAGTTATTGAGCGTTCGCGTTAATGCAGTTTTAAATCCGGTAACATGTGTTCCTTGTTCAGGATTATATATATTATTAGCAAAAGCACTAATACGCGCTGAAATATCATCTACATACTGCAATGCTATCTCTACAGACTGTACATTTTCATCATATGCCTCGTCGATACTTCCTCGCTCAACATAAAATATATTCTTATGAGCTGGTTTCTGGTGTTGATTGTTAAAAGCAACCAAAGACCTAAGTCCTCCTTCAAAATAAAAAGATTCACTTGGTACTTCAAGTTTCAAGTCAGACATATATTGAATACCCTTGAGATCGAGTTTCTTTTCGTCTGCTTCACTTAATTCACGTGCATCGATAACAGTGACATGCATTCCTTTAACAAGATACGCTTGCTGTCTTATGTGAGAAACAATTTTCTTCCACTCATATTTGATTTCATTAAAGATAGTGTCATCTGCTTGGTATGTAATTATTGTTCCAGTTAACTTTGATGGTGCTACCTTTTTAATTTTAGCTTTCTGTTTACCAATATTATATTCCTGTATAAAATATCCACCATCACGATGAACTTCAGCAATAAGGTGGGCGGAAAGTGCATTAACAACAGAAACACCCACGCCATGAAGTCCTCCTGACACTTTGTATCCTTCACCACCAAATTTACCACCAGCATGAAGTGTTGTCATAATAGTTTCAAGAGCAGATGTTTTTGTTTGTTTATGTCTGTCTACAGGAATACCACGACCATTATCTACAATACGAACATAATTTCCAGGAAGAAGTGCTACTTCAACCCTGTCGGCAAAACCGCCCATAGCTTCGTCTCGTGAGTTATCAAACACTTCCCAAACCATATGATGCAAACCGTCTGGGCCTGTAGTACCGATATACATACCAGGACGCTTTCGCACTGGATCCAAACCCTCTAAAACTTGAATCGAATCAGCACTATATTCTGCTTTTTTAGCAGGCTTTTTTGTTGTTTTTCTTGTTGTTTTTTTGGGCATATATAAAACAAACATGAGCTATAAAAAAGCTCAAATATAGCCATATTATAGCAGAAATTGAGCTTTTTTGCGATGCGTTATATATAGTTATAATCCAATAAGAATAGTCATCTCACACACATAAAAGGAGAATAGATATGACACTATAAGATAGCACGCGTTGTGCGCAACGCTGTACGGAATGCGGACGAGGTATGAAATTTACACACCTGAATGAAACTACCACCACACAACCCGTTTGTGATGAGTGTAAAAGAAAAAAAGCTTATCTTGAAAAAGTACGAGAACTTCCGTTAATAGAGTGCGGGTTATTGAAGAACAGATGTACGATATCCGTAGGACTGTTCAAAAACTGTATTCAGAATCTATGGTGCGTAAGCCATACTAATTTACAAACAAAAACCATTACACCACGAGTGCCGTACACCTTTAGAATATTTTATTTACCTTTGATTATAAAATATTTTTAAAGATATTGCAGTACACTGGCTATCTTACCTCCCAACCATTCTCACTTATTTTTGTTTCAACAAGAACCATGCGCTCATTGACTTCATCGTCAGTGAGTGTTTTTTCATATGACTGGAAAATTAACCTAAATGCATAAGATGTTTTTCCGTCTTTTGTAAATTCGTCAAAAAGTGTTATTCGTACCAACAAACTTCCAGCAACAGTTCTCATCACGTTGATTATGTCGTTCTTCAGGTCTTCACTCGGAGAATTTGAAACCCAAAGTGATATATCTCTAGAAATATAAGGATACTGAGAAAAAGGCTTGTATTGTTTTTCTTCTCCTACAAGGAGCTCTTCATATGAAGTTGGTTTTGGAAGTTTGTCTAGCATTTCTGTAAGATTAAATTCCATTACACCTTTCTCAATATTACCAATAATTTTAGTGCCAAACACTTCAGTCAAAGCTTCTTTTGCTTCTTCTAAAATCACATCATCCTTTGGAGTGTGTCCACTTTGTTTAATGCGAGCACCAAGTGTAACCGAAATATGTTCACCTATACCATCTTCTGTCTTATGAAACACTGTGCCAATTTCAAATACGCGAATATCTTTCAATCCTAACAAATCTACATTTGAAATATTTTTATCCAAAACCTCTGTAATATTTTTCACAAGAGAACTACGCAAACACCCCTTATCACTAGCCAGCGCATTTCTTAACCGAACCTTATCTTTGTTTCTAAACGATGAGGTTATCACTTCAGAAAAACCACGACCTATAAGAATCTTTCTTATTACTTCGCTATAATAATGACGTGCGTTAAACTCAACAAGTTGAGTGACGTCTGGTAGAACTGAATCAATATGAAAATAACCGTACACACGACCAACTTCTTCTACAATATCTTCTGCAATCTTTATATCTTTACGCTCAAACGGAGCTATCACGTCCCAACTTGAGTTATTTTTATCAAATTTAAATCCAAGCCTAACAAACACATCTTCAATAATATTTTCTGTAAGGTTAAGTCCTAAAAGTGCATTTATTTTTTCTAGTGTAACAAACACTGACTTATTTTCACTTGGTGTTGGATATTTATCTAGGTAGCCCTCACATTTACCACCAGATATTTCTTCTAAAACCCTAACCGCTTCCTTAAGAGCAAACGGAACAACACCGCTTGAAACTTCATTTTCAAATCTCTTTGAGGCATCTGTCTGTAACTTTATTTTCTGAGCGGCTTTGCGAGTAATTGTTGGGTCAAAGTTTGCGGCTTCAAATATAATAGTTGTTGTATTCTCATCTACCTCTGCCATCTTTCCTCCTTTAATACCTGCAATACCTACTGCTGTATCACTATCACCCTCTACAATAAGTTGAATGCTCGTATCAAGATTCACCTCTTCATCACTGAGTGTTACAACACTCTCATCATCACGTGCAAAACGTATACCAAATTTCCAAACACCATCTACTTTAGGAAATTTATCACCATCATACGCATGCATGGGCTGTCCTAAAGAAAGCATCACGTAATTAGTTATATCAACAACGTTATTAATCGTTCGTTGCCCAACAGCTTCTAATCGCTCTTTCAACCAGTCTGGAGATTCACCAATCTTAACACCAGTAACAATAGCTACACCAAATCTACGACACGCTTCACTATCTTCTATAGTTATTGCAAGTTTGTCTGACACTGGAGACAAGTCAACCTTTTTAGAAAAAGGGTCATTCTTAAGCTCTGCTCCTACAAGCGCTGATATCTCTTTAGCAATTCCCCTATGACACAAACAATCACTAGCTCGGTTTGGCAAAATATCTACATCAATAACATCATAATCACCAACCCTTTCTATGCATTCAACCTCAAAAGAATGAATCATCAAAAGCTCTTCGAGCTTTTCTACTGAAGGTATTTTCTCACCCATATATTCTTTTAGCCAATCGTGTACTACAAGCATATTATTAAATAAAAAATATTCTAAAACTGATTTACAAACCTAAGGTCACCATTATACATATCTCGCACGTCATCTATTCCATATTTCATAACACCAAGACGATCAATGCCCATACCAAATGCAATACCTGAAAATTCTTCAGGATTAATATTTCCAGCGCGAAGAACACTAGGATGTACCACGCCAGCCCCCATAATCTCAATCCACTTGCCTGCGAGTTTTGAGTCTCCAGACAAAAGTCTCATATCTACCTCTACACCTGGCTCAACAAATGGAAAAAATCCTGGTCGAAATCTAATTTCAACATCTTCACCTAAAAATTTCGATATGAAATATTCAATCGTACCTTTTAGATGTCCCATATGTACTCTTTTATCAATATACAACCCCTCTAACTGATGAAACTGTGCTTCATGAGTAGCGTCAGTTGCTTCGTTTCTAAAAGTTTTGCCTGGGACAATAATACGTATTGGCGGTTCGTGCGAATCCATATAACGAGCCTGCACAGGTGAAGTATGTGTTCTAAGTACAGTGGGTTCTTTTACATCATCTTTTCTAAACCAAAAAGTATCCTGCATATCACGGGATGGATGGTCTTTTGGTACATTTAATCTGTCAAAATTGTAATACTCAGTCTCAACCTCGGGACCTTCGGTAAATTCAAAACCAATCTCTGCAAAAATATTATTAATTTCTGCAACCATCTTAGTCAGTGGATGTTGATGTCCTTTTTGAACTGTTTCTGCGGTCTCCATATATTTAGTTCTCTAAAATAATTTGATATATAAGTCCTTCATCGTACACATAAATCTGTCCATTCACAACACGCATATCAAGACTTCCACCCATAAAAACAGGTTGTGCATTTTGCCAAGCTCGATTGTCTACTTCAACAGCATAAACACCATCATCTAATGCAAGAACAACTAAATCTGTACTACCGGGGAAAAAATCAAATGATTTTACGTCCTGTAACTTTCTATCAATTTTTATAACTGGTTCACATACAACATCTTCAGAAATGGTTTGTACAGGATGTATGAGTTCTGCTGCACTTGCTTCCAGTTCAGTATCTTCTAAAGCATTTGTACCTAAAAGGTCTACTACACCAACTGTACTTGTACTATATCGCTCAAACTCATCAGCACAATAATAATATGGCATATCTTCGCGTGCACCTATCCATTTGGCAAAAATATCATTATTATCTTCATATAATTTTACTCCTCTCCATTCTTTTGTAGTGGTTGGTACCTCTATTGATGTTGTTGCTATTCCCTGTAACAAATCGGTTACTTTATCTACCAAAGTGTTTGTAGAATCTTCTGTTGAAGTAGAAAATGATTCAAGTAAAGAAATATATTCTGAGTTTTTAAAAAACGTTGTTGTTGCGTTTGTTGTGGTTGCTACAAACGCATTTGTTGTAGAGGCCACAAAAGTTTCTCTAACAACAGCGGACCCTGTTGCTGTCTGCCACTCTGAAACTACTCTTATTTGTGGTGCCAAAGGAAGATTAAATGCTTGTGCCTCAGTTACAAGATATGGGTACACAGGAAGCTCTTTAATCCACGTATGATGACCTTCTTTCTGTACACTCACCTTGTGTGTTTTTGGATCTAAGTTTTGAGCATAAAACGCACTACGAAATACACGTGGTTCACGCACAAGCTCGTCATCAATATAAATAAATGCACCAGTTCTTTCAGCGGCAATATACATACCACCAGTTTTTACTAAAGTAGATTCTCCATTAAAATCAAACCTATATCCGGTGGCACGCAAATATAAAAAAGGCAAAGCAATAATAAAAAGCAATAATAAAAGCCGAAAAATTCCTTTACGGTGTGTGTATGGCATTGGCTTAATATCTGGTTCCTTACTCATATAATTGGACTGCTTTTATGCTGTCACAGTACCACTTTTTTCTTTTCTATGCTTCGGTGTAACCCAGAAGCCCATATATTTACCAAACATCAAGCGTGTTTGTGCATCTAATCCTGGAAGAGCACTAAATATAATCATTGTTATAGGTACTAAAATCCACTGCAATGCCATGATTACGTAAATAATTCTACTCTTATCTTTTGGTCGTTTTGGAATAAGTGTAAGAGATATAATGGAAGATATAACAAGTCCAAACATAGCAATAATCAAAAGGTCTCTAACTAAAAGTGGTAAATTGTACGAAATAACTGTCTCATGGAAAACACGTCCGCCTAAGAAAATTGGTGCCCAACCAAGAATAAAAAGCATAATTGGATTTGTAACAAGAGACCAATAACCTTCTGCCTGTTGCAACACAATACGAATACGCGTCTTAAGTGGAATGCTTTTATTTTTTGTAAAGTGATATGTAATATATACAAAATTCTCTACTCCATAAGTCCATCTTCTGTGTTGTTTATATATATTTTTAATAGTTTTCAACACGGTTGGAGCCACATTCGCATCCATAGAAACTGGATATGACAAAGGAATCACTTCATACTTTCCTTCATTTGCCATAAGTAAATTCCAAAAAATGCGAGAATCTTCACTGACCATATTTGTCTGCCAATAACCTATCTCATAGAGAGCTTGGAAACTCACAGAGTGAGAAGAAAATGTTGCCATTCTTTCCTGTCTCTCCTGCTGAACCATTTCCCAAAATGTACTAGACATACCAACAACACGTGCAAGCACACCAGCTTCCCACATGTTGTTATTGAATAGTGGTACAGGCTGATATGAACTTTTTAAAGGCCTTTCAGCTGTCATAAAGTGCCACACAAGACAATTGAAATAATCTGGATACAAAACGCTGTCCGCATCAAAAATAGAAACTAATGCGTGATTATATCGAATACCGTGAGGGTCCATAACTTTTGTCCTCAATTCTTCAATTGCCCAAGTAGCATTGGAGCCTTTACCAGCCATCTCACCCTCAATATCTTGTGGGTGTGTTGTTATAAGAAAAAAAGCAAATTCATCTCCATATTTATCTTTCATCACGTTAGCAATACGCTGAGCTTCTTTACCTGCACGTTCTTCTGTTGCCAAAACTACAATAATATTTTTTTTATCATAATTTGAATTTACAACAGATTTAATTGTAGATTCAATAATCTCTTCAGGCTCAGAATAAGTTGGTAAAATAATTATTTGATACAAATGTCCATATTCAAATCTTTCAATCATTTCTGACCAGTCCAAAGATAAATGATGTCTGAGACGCTTCCAGTTATACCTAAGATGGTACGAGAGAAATGCAGTTTTTAAAACCCAGTAAACAGCAAAAGCGATGATAAAATATGCGGCTGCAAATGGCTTATAAATAGACATTAGAATAACACCTATAAGTGTTCCCCAAGAAGCCAACCCTGGGAGAATCTCAAGCGCCCTATACAACACTCTGTCACGCCCAGTTAGTTCTGTGGCTCGTCCAGCCTTAAAGTCACTCCGTTGTGCATAAGGAAGTAAATGTGTTTTGTTTACTTTATTACCCATAAATGATGAGAGTATAGCTCTATTTTATACATAAACACAAGTATAAAAAAATCAAACAACATAGTTGCATTTTTTTCAAAAATTGCCATAATGGCGTGGCTTTTAGGGTTTCTATTAGCACATTTGAAATACGTGAGCCACCTTAGCTCAGTTGGCTAGAGCAACGGTTTTGTAAACCGTAGGTCCTCGGTTCGAACCCGAGAGGTGGCTCACGTATTTTAAATTCATTGCTTCAGTAAAATATAACCTTGGCTAAGTTGGATGGAGCTGAAATAGCATAAAGCATTCTATTTCAGAGTTTTGTAAACCGTAGGTCCTCGGTTCAAGCCCGAGAGGTGGCTCATGTAGGCAATTTTTGCTCAGTTTATGTTCACATCTCCAACATCTCTTCTCTACGCTTTTTCTTCTCTTCATCTGTTAAAGCGGTGGATATTTTATGTTCTGCTATTTCATCCAACTTGTTTCTATTCGCTCCAATCCTACTTGATTTCTTAGCAATCGTTTTATTAGAATGAAGTGCAGATTGAACTCTTTTTTCAGACTTCTCAAGAAAAATCAGTACACCAGATAAAAATGAATGGAAAAAATAATGTATAGATTGACGAAATACATCACGACACATATATTTAAATACAAAAGAGCTTTTAGTGCCAACATAAAGCACTATATTATCAAAACTTTCACGCATCTCACGCAAGATGCGTTTTTCATTTTTTCTTTCATACCGAAAAACAACAGAAAACAACAGTATGAAACTAGTACTTACCAAAATACCAATAATTGGTGGTGTCATATGTCTATTTTACAGATACTCTAGAGATTTCTCCAATAACAACTTTCTCTCCAAACTTCTGAACCGCACCATTAACCAAATCACCAATAGTCTTGTCTGGTTCTTTGATGAAAGGCTGTTCCATTAAAACTATTTCTCTAAAATATGAATTGAGTTTTCCTTCCAGAATTTTTTCTTGCATCTCCTTTGGTTTATCTTTTACTTCTTTTGCAAAAACTTCCCTAGCTGTTTTTATCGCACCCTCATCAATATCGTCCCTAGAGATAAATTTCGGAGCTTGTGCGGCAACATGCATAGCAATATTACGAGTTAAGGTTTTAAAATCTTCATTCTTTGAGACAAAGTCTGTTTCACATTCAAGATTAACAATTGCAGCAACTTCACCAGTTGAATGTACATACGCGTCTACACAGCCAGCACCAAGTGTTCTGTCAGCTTTTTTAGCGGCAGCTTCGCTTCCTTTTTTCTGTAAAATAACACGTGCCTTACTCATGTCTCCTTCAGCTTCATCAAGAGCCTTTTTGCACTGCATAACAGAAACACCGGTTTCATTCCTTAATTCCTTAAGTTGGTCTGATGTTGAACTCATATAAAATAAACTTAATTTTATTAAATAACTACGTTACTTTTTATCAAAGTACTATGCAGGTGTGATTGTATTTTTCTTTGCATCACTCTTAGTTTCTGCAGGAACATACTTATCTTTACCTTCTTTAATGGCAGTAGCCAGCTCATCAAGTATCAAAGACACACTCGCCTGTGATGAATCATTAACAAGAATTGGATATTTAACCTCTCTCAAATTGTAATCAGAACTTGTAATCGCAACAACTGGAACATTCATGGTTTTTGCTTCATTTACAGCAATGAAATTGTGGCGCGGGTCAACAACAATCATCATTCCTGGTGTTCGCTCAACATCCTGAATACCACCAAAATTAAATGTGAGTTTTGTTATTTCTCGACCAATCATTACTCGTTCTTTCTTAGTATATTTCTTTTCAAGTTTTCCAGATTCTCCTTGCTCCATTAGGTCTTTGAGTCGTGCTATACGTTTTTTAATTTCAGAAAAGTTAGTAAAAGTACCACCAATCCACCTATTAGTTACATAGGGTAACTCAAGATTCTTTGCTACATTTTTAACAATAGCTGAAATCTCGTCTTTTGTGCCAACAAAAAGTATTGTTTTGTTTTGTAAAGCCATTTCACGTACAGCTACTTTTGCTGTATCTAAAAGTATCTCTGTCTTCTCAAGATCTATAATATCTGTACCCTGCTTATTTCCATATATATATGGCACTGCTGTTGGGTGCCTCCGTGATTTTGTAAATCCAAAATGTGATCCAGCAGAAAAAAGACGCTCGATAATTGTTTTATCTTCAGTTTTATCTTTTATGTCCATAATTTAAAAAAAAGCACAACATAGGTGCGAAGTAGCAAGATGCTAACACGCGCACCGCTATTATGCAATAGATTTCTAGGAGTGAAATGACTTAGAAATCTTAAGTACTCCTTGAGGGTGCAATAGATTTCTAGGAGTGAAATG
>VAPH01035306.1_pt1 | contig 13593 bp, 14 predicted proteins | sample 3393861 | NCBI WGS metagenome assembly VAPH01 (sample SAMN08290439, study PRJNA428436) | hydrothermal vent metagenome | isolation source: Deep-sea hydrothermal vent chimney | place: Atlantic Ocean: South-mid Altantic Ridge | reverse complement strand
GCTGTCGCTTCCGCGAGCGTCGAGATCAGCCAGGTCGCCGCGGATGCCGAGGGTCGGGCCGTTCTCGGGTGTGTCGACGGCGCTATCGCTCTCATGACAGTGCAGCCACCAGGGAAACGTTCGATGACCGGCGCGGAGTGGATGCGTGGATTTCACAGCAGGCCGATCGCAGTTGAAGGTCCGGCATGAAACCCGGTGTTCGTACCCGTGCGGCCGCCGCTCGCGCCCTGATGGATGTTACTGAAAATGGCGCGTGGTCGAATCGGGTGGCCGAGGTTCTCGTCGAGGAGATGCCACAGCGCGAGAAGGCCAAGACGCTGCGTCTGTTCATGGACGCCGTACGGTTCAGGCGCCGCCTCGATCGTGCCATTAACTCGGTTATCTCCCGGCCGCTTGAGGACGCCGATCCCGAGATTCGCGCTTGCCTTCGTATCGGGGCGGTGGATCTGTTGCTGCACAGAACTCCGTCGTTCGCCGCGATCAGCACCGCAGTAGAGGCCACCCGTGAGCTCGATGTTGGCCATGCCTCAAGCTTCGTGAACGCATCACTTCGCAAACTCGACGAGCGCGGAGAACCGGCACTTGAGGGGGATGCCCGGTACGAACAGTGGGGTGTTGAACATCATGTGTTCGAACTTGTTGCCGGGTTGCTCGGGGATGATGACGCCGCAACGTTCTTCGAGGCGTGTGTGGAGCCGCCGTCGGTGTCGTGTTTTGTTGCAATTACGGGTGACGTCCCCCTGTCGTTTATCCCGCACGCATCGATCAAAGGAGCGGGCCACCTCGAGCACCCCTCGGACGCGGACCCGCCCTACATCATGGATGGGGCGTCTGTGGCTGTCGGGCGAGCAGTTGGGGCGCGTCCGGGTGATCGAGTGCTCGACGTTGCGGCAGCGCCGGGCGGCAAGACGATTGTGATTGCCGACATGATGAAAGGGGAAGGCCTTCTTGTCGGCGCGGACAGACACTGGAAACGACTGATACGTTCCGCTCGTCGTTGGGACGACCTGGAGCTACCGATCGGGATTGTGCAAGCCGATGGCCTCACTTCTGCCTTCCGACCGGGTTCGTTCGATGTCGTGCTTGTTGATGCACCATGCTCGGGCTTGGGGACCCTGCGACGCCGACCGGAGATCAAGGACCGGATTTCCTCAAAGAATATCGCCGACCTGGCGACCCTCCAGGAACAGCTCCTTGCCGAAATGCTGCCGTTGGTTCGTCCCGGGGGTCGATTGGTCTATTCGGTGTGCACCCTGACGAAACAAGAAACCGTGGACAGGGTCGAACCGTACGATGCGGCACCCCCGGAAGGTTTGCCCGGAGAAGTGTATGGCAAGGGTCTGGTCCTTGCACCACACCTAACCGATACGGACGGCATGTTCATCTCAATCATCACGCCCTAACGGAGTGTGTTGAAGCCTCACTCGATGACAATCGATGCGAGTCCTTCTTCAGGGTCGGGGAAGCTCATCGCGAGACTCTTGAGGGTCTCAACGAGAATCTGTGCAACGACGATATTGCGGTGCCATTTGGCGTTCGCCGGAACGACGTACCAGGGTGCGGTCTCGGTGGCGGTGCGAGCGATAGCGGCCTCGTATGCCGTCATATACCGGTCCCATAGTTTGCGATGCTCAAGGTCGGCTGCGTTGAATTTCCAGTTTCGCTCGGGATCGTCGAGGCGTGCCTGGAGGCGTGCGGCCTGCTCATCCTTGGAGATGTTCAGGTAGATCTTGACGACGGTCGTACCCTCATCGGCGAGGCGCTGCTCAAAGGCAACGATATGCTCGTAACGCTTCTCCCAACGCTCCTCGGGCACCAGACCGAGTACACGCACCACCAGCACGTCCTCGTAGTGGCTGCGATTGAACACCATAATCTCGCCGTTCCCCGGGGTATGCGAGTGCACCCTCCACAAGTAGTCGTGAGCGAGTTCTTCGGAGGTTGGCGCCTTGAAGTTCGCCACCCATACGCCTTGAGGGTTCACGCCTCTGAAGACGTTCCGGATAGTCCCGTCCTTACCCCCGGTGTCCATGGCCTGCAATACAACCAGGAGCTTGTGTTTGTCCTCGGCCCAGAGCAGGAACTGGAGTTCGGCGAGCTCTTTTCGTAAGTCTTTGAGACGCTTCTTTGCATCAGCCTTGGAACCGTCGAACGCCGACGTGTCATCCGGCGGGAATCCGGCAAGGGAAAAACCTGCTGCGCCTGTGACTTTGTACCGATCCACCGGGACCCTCCGTCATCATGTCTCTGTTGTGATCCCAGACCATACCCGCAATGTCGCCTATCCTCAGGCCGATATGAGAGAACTCAAGATCGCACCCTCAATCCTGGCGGCCGATTTTACCAACTTAGGCGCCGCCGTGGCCGAGGTGGCGGATGTGGTCGACATGTTGCACGTCGATGTCATGGACGGCCACTTCGTGCCCAATCTGACCATCGGAATGCCCGTGATCAAGGCGCTGCGCCGGATCACGGATCTGCCGTTCGATTGCCACCTCATGACGACGAACGCCATCGACTATCTCCCGGACCTAGCCGAGGCCGGAGCAACCCACGTCACGGTTCACGCCGAGGTGTACCAGAACCCTGCGCCGGTCATTGCCCGAGCCGCCGATGTCGGCCTCACGGTTGGTATCGCCGTCAACCCCGTCACACCGGTCGAGGCGATCGAACCGTTTGCGGAAGATGTCGCGATGCTGCTTGTCATGTCGGTGGAACCGGGCTTCGGTGGTCAACGGTTTATCGAGACGGTCCTGCCGAAGGTGGAGACTCTGAGAAAGTTGGTTGATTCCCGCGGTTTGGAGACCGATATAGAAATCGACGGCGGAATCTCACCCGCGAACACACGTCGCGTGTGGGACGCCGGTGCGAACGTGCTTGTCGCCGGGAGCGCAGTCTTTGCTGCCGACGACCCGGTCGCCGCCGTCGCCAAGATGAGAGCGGCAATTACCTGACAGGATGACAATGAGAGAACGGATTCTGGTCGTAGACGACGATCCGGACATTCTCCAGTTTGTTCGGATGAACCTCGAACTCGAGGGCTTCGACACGCGCACTGCCGAGAGCGGCAAAGAGGGTCTGGCAATGGCTAAGGAGCAGCCACCGGACCTCGTGTTGTTGGACGTCATGATGCCGGGGATGGACGGTTTGACAGTGCTGAAGCACCTGCGTACGAATCCCGCTACGGCGAACTGTCCGGTGATTATCCTGACAGCCAAGGTGCTTGCCGATGACAGAGTCCGGGCGCTCGATCTGGGTGCCGACGACTACGTCGCCAAACCTTTTGAGCTCACAGAGCTGCTCGCCAGAATTCGATCAGTTCTGCGGCGCGCCCAACAGATGCGTGACATTTCGCCTCTCACCGGGCTGCCGGGCAACTTTCGGATTTCCCACGAACTTGAGGAACGAGTGTCGTCGGGTGAGGGGTTCGCCTTCGTGTACGCCGACCTCGACAACTTCAAAGCCTTCAACGATCACTACGGATTCATGCGTGGAGACACCGTGATCAAGTTCACTGCGAAGTGCATGCTTGAGGCAGCGGCCAAGGTCGGGGGCGACCAGGCGTTTGTCGGGCATATCGGCGGCGATGACTTTGTCGCGGTTCTCACCCCCGAAGAGGCGGAGCCTTTCTGCGTGGCGGTTATGGAACAATACGACGCCGGGATCCTCGACTTCTACGACACCGCTGACGCCCTCCAGGGGTATATCGAAGTCAAAGATCGACGCGGTCAACGCCACGCGTTCCCGGTGTCTTCCATCTCGATCGGTGTTGTGACGAACGTCACCAGGACTATCGAATCCGAGTGGGAAGCATCCGCCATTGCGGTGGAAATGAAGGAGTACGCCAAGCGGCAAGCCGGCTCGGTCTACGAGATCGATCGTCGTCTCTAGAACCCGGCGCCGATGGTGCGTCGTTGCGGTACACTGAGCGCAATTCAATAGCAACGCCCCCTTCAGGGCAGGGTGCAATTCCCGACCGGCGGTGAAAGCCCGCGACCCCTTAGAACGGTGGACTCGATGAAACTCCGAGGCCGACGGTAACAGTCCGGATGGAAGAAGGAGGCCGCGTGTCCAGTCGCGCGAGTTCTGACAATTTGTCCGAGCTCTCGGGTGCGGAGGCGTTGATGCATGAAGCCGTCGAGCTGTCTCGGCGAGCGTTGCCGCATCCGAATCCGCGTGTCGGGAGTCTCGTCGTGTCGCCAGCCGGCGACATCATCGGTCGTGGTTTCCACCACGCCGCCGGAGGTCCACACGCAGAACCCCGGGCACTTGCGGATGCCGGACAGAGAACCCGCGGGGCGACTCTGATTGTCACACTTGAACCGTGTAATCATCACGGTAGGACGCCGCCATGCACGGACGTGATCATCGCTGCGGGCATCGCCCACGTGATTGTCGGAACTTTCGACCCTGATGAGCGTGTGGGTGGGAGCGGCGTTGCGCGCCTGAGAGAGGCGGGTATCAGTGTGACGACCGGTGTCGAGCAGGATTCGGTGCGGCAGTCTGACCCCGGCTACTTCCATCACCGCGTAACCGGAAATGCCCGGGTCGTCGCCAAGATGGCAGCCACCCTTGATGGCCAGACAGCCGCGCTTGACGGGACATCACAGTGGATAACCGGTGAAGCTGCGCGTGTAGATGTACACCGGCTGCGTTCGGACGTCGACGCGATTCTCGTGGGCGCCGGGACACTGCGCGCAGATGATCCGCTCCTCACCGTGCGCCTGGACGGATACACCGGGCCACAACCCCGGCCCGTCCTCCTCGGGGGTCGGTCACCGCTACCCGCCAGGGCGTCGGTCTATGAGCGCAACCCGATTGTGTTTGTACCTGCTGAGACTGTGGTGCCCGACACCTTGACCGACGTTGTTCGCGTTCCGGACGAGCTCGTCGATCCGGCCGTAGTCATCAAAGAGTTGCAGCAGCGGGGGATGCTGCACATCCTGGTGGAGGGCGGCGGAACCGTCGCCCGGGCGTTCCTCGATGCGGGGAAGCTTGATGCGGCGGTGTTGTACCTAGGAGGAAAGATTGCGGGTGGGCAGGGAACCGGGGTGTTTGCCGGACCCTTTTCGACGCTCGCTGACGCCCGGAACGTTGTTATCGATGCGGTGACGCCGTTGGGTGATGATCTCCGTATCGACATCTCATTCGGGGGCGTTTCCATGGAGGCTGCATAGTGTTTACCGGGATTGTCACAGAGCTCGGAACGATTTCCACGGTCAGACGATCGGCTGCCATCACATCGTTCACGATCACGGCACCCGAGACTGTTGTCGGCTTGCGCACCGGCGACTCTGTTGCGGTGAACGGCGTGTGTCTGACTGCGGTTGCCGTCGTGGATGAGACATTCACAGTCGAGGCGATGCACGAGACGCTTGATCGATCTTCCCTTGGTCGGTTCGATGTAGGTGCCCCGGTGAATCTTGAACGTCCGATGCTCGTCTCCGGCAGGTTCGACGGCCATATCGTGCAAGGTCACGTAGATGCCGTGGCGTCGGTGCAGTCTGTCACCCCGGACGGGGCCGCGAAGAGATTCACCTTCTCGATCCCCGATGAGATCGCCAGGTACATCGTCAACAAGGGCTCGATCACCGTCGATGGTGTGTCGCTGACAGTTACCGCAGTGACACCGCCCGGCACCACACCGCATACATTTGAAGTAGCCGTGATCCCTCACACGCTGAGAGCCACGGTGTTTGGCACTTACTCGGTGGGTTCCACCGTAAATATCGAAGTCGATGTGCTCGCAAAGTATGTCGAACGGCTCGTGGAGGTCCGTTGATGAGTACAAAGAGAGTTCGGCGGGCGCTAGAAGCGATTCGCAGTGGCGAGTTCGTGTTGGTAGTCGATGATGAGGACCGTGAGAACGAGGGAGACCTGGTTCTCGCCGCCGAGAAGGCGACGGAAGAGTCAATAGCCTTCATGGTGCGCTACACCTCCGGTCTCATATGTGTACCTACCACGGGGGAGCGTCTGGATGCTCTTGGACTCCCGCTTATGGTGTTGGAGAACACGGACACACACAAGACCGCGTTCACCGTGTCGGTCGACGCGGCTTGCGGTGACGTGTCGACGGGTATTTCTGCCGCTGATCGGGCGACCACCATACGCGCCATCGCAGACGCTGCAACGCGGCCGGAGCAACTCACTCGCCCCGGCCACATTTTTCCGTTGCGCTACGCCGAGGGTGGTGTCCTCGTGCGCCCCGGGCATACGGAGGCGGCTGTGGACCTTGCGCGTCTCGCAGGCCTCACCCCGGCTGGTGTCGTTTGTGAGATCGTCAACGACGACGGGTCGATGTCGCGCGGTCGCGAGCTCGATGATTTCGCCGAACATCACGGGATTGTGAAACTCTCCATAGCTGAGCTTATCGACTACCGCTGGGCGACCGAGGGCCTGGTGGAACATGGCGAGACTGCTCGCATACCAACGACGCACGGCGATTTCGTGGCCCACGGCTACCGATCGATCCACGATGGAGCCGAGCACATCTCGCTTGTGCTCGGTGATGTCGCCGGAGCTGAGGATGTTCTCGTGCGAGTCCACTCCGAATGCCTCACCGGCGACGTTTTTGGCAGCATCCGGTGCGACTGTGGCTCTCAGCTCAATGAAGCACTGCGTCTCATTGGCGAAGAGGGGACAGGGGTGCTGGTCTACAACCGGCGTCATGAGGGACGCGGCATTGGATTGCTCCAGAAGTTGGCTGCGTATCGGCTTCAAGATGACGGGTATGACACGGTCGAGGCCAATATCGAACTCGGCTATAAAGCCGACCTACGCCACTACGGAACCGACGCGCAGATCCTCCACGACCTGAAGGTTGAGTCGGTTCGGCTCCTCACCAATAATCCGGACAAGATCACGCAACTAGAGACCTTCGGAATCCGGGTCTCGGAACGGGTTCCGATCATCGTCGGTCGAACGCCGGAGAATGAACAGTACCTGCGCACCAAGGGACTCAAGCTTGGTCACTATCTCAATGACCCGACTACGTGAGGGTTGATGTGCCGCCGCAGATCACTTTGTCGGGCGCCGGCCTGCGAATCGCTGTCATTATTGCGTCATTTAACGCACCAATCACCGCCGGATTGAAGGCCGGAGCGCTCGCATATCTTGAGGAAATCGAAACCGATGAGATTCTCTGCCTGGAAGCGCCGGGTGCATTCGAGCTCCCGGTCTTGGCCGCGTCGGCTATCGACGCCGGGTTTCACGGCGTGGTTGCCCTCGGTGCTGTAGTAGAAGGCGAGACCGACCACTATGAACATGTCGCGCACCGGTGTTCGGAAGGCCTGATGCGGGTGAGTCTTGATGCGGGGGTCCCGGTCGGGTTCGGTGTTCTGGTCACGAAGTCGGTAGCCCACGCCATGGCACGCGCCGCACCGGGCGACGAAAACAAGGGACGTGAGTGTGCAATGGCGGTTGTGGCGGCGCTCTCGGCTCAGGAAACGCTGCGCCAGGCGGATGTCTCACGTTGACACCCGTCATGGGTTTCGTATACTGGCACGACAAATTCATGACGAAAGTGGAGGCGCCTGCTTCCCACCCAACCACCTGAGTGCGTTGCGGTCGACGAGCCGGGCAGTACATCTATGGTGCTGCCCTCTTTAATGGATCATCGTGAATCAACGCGATCGAAGGAGTTTGTGATTTCCAAAGAGCCACGAGTTAACGAACGAATCAGGGTCCGAGAGGTACGACTGGTCGACCCTGACGGTGGACAAGTCGGTATCAAGTCGATTGAAGAAGCTCGTTGGTTGGCAGATCAGCTGGGACTCGACCTCGTCGAGGTGGCCCCTGACGCCCGCCCGCCCGTCGTAAGGCTGATGGACTACGGAAAATTCAAATACGAAGCCTCTGTGAAGGCTCGTGAGGCTCGCAAGCGTCAGACACGAACGGTTATCAAGGAAGTGCAGTTTCGTCCGAAAATCGCATCCAGCGACTTTGAAGTCAAACGCAAAAGGGTCGAACGATTTCTCCAAGACGGCGACAAAGTGAAGGTCACGATGCGCTTTCGGGGCCGCGAGGTCACCCACCCCGAACTCGGGCGAAACATTCTGGTACGTCTCGCCGAGGCCGTTGAAGAATTCGGTACGGTCGAAACGATGCCGCGACTCGAGGGTCGTCAGATGACCATGGTGCTTGCCGGAGTTCGGCAGCAAAAACCGGCACGCAGGACCGATCGGGAAGAGACTGCGGTTGAAGAGACTGAAGACATAAGTATCGAAGAGGCGTCGAGCGATGCTGCAACCGAGCAGCCCGCCACGGACCAGGCCGCCGACCTCGATGACACAAAGAATCAAACCGGCGACGATGCTGCAACCGAGCAGCCCGCCACCGAGCAGGAGAACGAAAGTGCCGAAGCAGAAGACGCATAAGGGCGCCGCCAAGCGGATGAAGGTCACCGGTAGTGGCAAAATCAAGCACCGGGGTGCATGGCGCGGCCACAACCGACACAAGAAGTCTGCAAAGCGTTGGCGCCGGGTGAGCCACGACGGTGTGCTCTCCGGTAAAGACGCAAAACGAGCCGCACGCCTTCTGGGCCGTTAGGAGAATCTCATGGCACGTGTAAAACGCGCAGTGAATGCGCACAAGAAGCGCCGTAAGGTCATGGAACGTGCTTCGGGTTACACCGGAGCACGCAGCCGTAGGTATCGCACAGCACGCGAACAGACGATGCATGCAATGCAGGATTCGTTTGCGCATCGGCGAGCTCGTAAGGGTGATTTTCGTCGGCTGTGGATCAGCCGCATCAATGCGGCGGCCCGGAGCCACGGGATGAGCTATTCGCGGATGATCGCGGGTCTGAAGGCAGCAGAAGTCGATGTCGATCGCAAAATGTTGGCTGAAATGGCCGTCAACGACCCCGACGCGTTTAAGGCGCTCGTGGACGTTGCCGGCGCTCACGTCGACGCATAACCATTCGCTCACTACACCGCAGAGGGATCCGGGTCGGCTCGGGTCCCTTTTGCGCGACGTGAGGTCAACGTGCACCCCACCCTGACATCAACGAAGAACCCGATCGTACAAGACGCCCGTCGTCTCCACACATCAAAGGAGCGGCGCCGAAGCGGCCGTATCCTTATTGAGGGACCGACGCTGCTTGGCGAAGCGGTGAGCGCCGGTGTCGAGCTCAGCACGGTGTTTGTTGTTGCCGGTGACCAAGGGCAACTCGATTCCGTGAGGGAACTCGACGCTGCAATTGTCCCGGTGAGTGAGCACGTGCTTTCGCATCTCGGAGCTACGTCTACGCCAAGGGGACCGATTGCGATAGCGCGAAGGCCGGACCCTGCCCCGGCCTTGGGCGCAACCGACTGTCTTGTTCTCGTTGACATTGCAGAGCCGGGCAACGCCGGCACCATGGCACGCACCGCGGTGGCGCTTGGTTTTCAGGTGGTCACCGTTGCAGGAACCGTCGATGTGTGGTCACCGAAGGCGCTGCGCGCCGGTGCCGGCGCGCAGTTCGTCTCCGTACCGCATGTCGTAGCGACGTTAGAAGATCTCAATCGGATCGGGTTGCGAACAGTGGCGCTGGTGGTCAGGGGTGGCGGTTCCATCGAGCAGCTTGATTTTCAAGGACCCCTTGCCATCGTCGTTGGGAACGAAGCCCACGGTCTCCCGGGTGACCTGCTGAGCGCCTGCCATTCGATGTTGACGTTGGAGATGGACGGTCGGTTCGAGAGCTTCAATGCCGCCACCGCTGCGTCGATAACGATGTGGGAACGATCCCGCCGTCGCTCCGGCTAGTCACTGGAGCAGGCGTTCGATACAATGTCGGGATGACTCCAGGAACCTGTCAGCGATTTACGGACACCGGGCTCTCCGGTGAGCACTGCTGAGCATTGTTTCACGCTGATATGCGGATGGACCCGGTCGAAGTTCGACGGGTCTTCTTTTGTGCCCGCACCGGTACCCGGAAACCTCAACACTCAGGACTAACGTACACACACTTATGGACATCAGAGAAGAACTAAGGGCCTTGGCCGGCTCGGCGCCGGAGCGGATCGCCGCCGCGACCGCAATGGACGAGCTCACAGCCGCCGAGAGCGAGATCACCGGCAAGAAATCACCGATAGCCGCAGCGCGCCGTTTGCTCGGCATGATTGACCCGGACCAACGTCGCGAAGTCGGGATTCTCATCAAAGAGGTTGCGGAGTCGCTCCAACGCGATATCGACAATCGACGCAGCGTGCTGCTCGTTGCGGAGGAGACCGCGGGTCTCGCTGCCGATGCCATCGACATCACGCTGCCCGGTCGTGCCCAGATCGTGGGGACGCACCACATTATCCAACAGGTTGTGGACGAGATTGTCGACATCTTCGTGGCGCTCGGGTTCACGGTTGCTCGTGGGCCGGAAATCGAGACGAGTTTCTACAACTTCACGGCCCTCAACATTCCCGATACGCATCCCTCGCGACTCGAGACTGACACGCTGTATGTTGACTACGGCGACGACGATGAGGGGGTGCTGCTCCGCACCCACACGTCACCCATGCAGGCGCGATACATGGAGAACAACGATCCCCCTGTTTACGTGGTGGTACCGGGCAAAGTATTCCGTGCCGATGCGCTCGATCCCACACACTCACCCGTCTTCCACCAGGTCGAGGGCCTTGCTGTTGACACCAACATTACGTTCGGTGATCTCAAAGGGACGCTGGAGATGTTCGCCAAGCAATTTCTCGGCAAAGACACGGAGGTCAAGTTCATCCCGCACTACTTCCCGTTTACCGAACCGTCGGCTGAAATGCACGCATTTTCCAATGGCCGATGGCTCGAGTTACTGGGGTGTGGAATGGTGAACCCCGCGGTTTTCGAGAACGTCGGTTATGACCCGTCGGTGCTGAGCGGTTTCGCCTTTGGAATGGGTGTCGAGCGACTGGCAATGGTTCGTCACGGTGTCACCGACTTGCGGCATCTACTGGAGAACGACTCACGTGTGGTGAGGCAGTTCGTATGAAATTCCCACTGAGTTGGTTGCGCGAGTTCATCGATATTCCGAACATCGAGATTGCAGACATCGTGGGCGCGTTCGAAAGCCTTGGACATGAGGTGGAAGAGGCGTACCAACTCGAGGCCTCATTCACGGGGGTCGTCGTTGGAAAGGTCATCGAAGTAGCCGCTCATCCGAACGCCGACAAGGTCCGTGTCTGCCAGGTCGACATCGGCGGCGAGACTTCAGAAATCATCTGTGGCGCCTGGAACTTTGAAGCGGGCGCGTATGTGCCCGTGGCGGTGCCCGGAGCGATTCTGGGGGGTGATTTCACGATCACGCAGCGGGAGATCCGCGGGGTTGTCTCTAACGGCATGATCTGTTCGGAGGCAGAGCTCGGGCTTGGAGACGACGCCGACGGCATCATGGTTCTGAACGACGACTACCCGGATTCAATCGAGGCGGTCGGTACCGACTTCGCTGCGATCGTCGGGTTCCCCGACGTGTATCTTGATATCGCCATCACACCGAATCGACCAGACTGCATGTCGATAGTCGGCCTGGCCCGCGAGCTCGGAGCACGTCTCGATCTGCCTCTCGCAAGACGGACGCCGGAGCTTGGAGTAGTGGAGGATGCGGTGCCTCTGACCATCTCGATTCAAGACGATCGTTGCCCACGGTTCACGGCTCGCACGGTTCGAGGGATATCGGTCGGGTCGTCACCTCATTGGATGCGGCGACGACTGAGTCTGGGAGGGATGCGTCCGATCAACAACGTTGTTGATGCCTCGAACTACGTCATGATGGAGCTCGGACACCCCTCGCACGCTTTCGACCGTTCTCGGCTCGGCGACTCTATCGGGGTGCGGAGGGCAGCCGCGGGCGAAACCATAACAACTCTCGATGATCTTGAGCGCACGCTTGATGCTGAGGACATCATTGTGGTCAATGGAGCCGATGAACCGGTCTCTATCGGAGGCATCATGGGTGGCGCCTCGACTGAAGTACACGCCGACAGCGTCGAGGTTGTCATCGAGTCGGCCATGTGGTTTCCACCGATGATCCTCCATTCATCAAAACGTCTCCAACTCAGATCCGAAGCATCCGCCCGGTTCGAGCGAGGAATGGACCCCAACTTCACTATGACGGTGGCCGATCGCGTTGCAGAGTTGTTGGTTGCCCACGCCGGTGGAACAGCAGGCTCGGCATACGACGTCTATCCCTCACCAGTCGAACCTCTTGTCATCGAGTATCCGTTGTCAGAGACGAAGCGGATACTCGGCATTGACCTGGATGCACCAACCTCGAAGTCGTATCTCGAGAAGCTCGACTTCTCCGTAACCGGTGACGACCCGCTGCGTGTTGTAGTTCCGACGCGACGCCCCGATGTGCGACGCCCGATCGACCTTGTCGAAGAGCTTGCACGCCTGCACGGCTTTGCGTCGATCCCCGGTAGCGTCGTGAGCGGCACCGGAGGTGGCCTACCTGCCGACATTGTGGCTGAGCGCAAACTGCGGCGTGTCCTTACTGCTCTCGGACTGAGCGAGGCCATGACGTTCGCGTTCATCGGACCCCGAGATCTTGATGTGCTGCAGTTGGCCGAGGATGATCCACGGCGCGACGCGATTGCGGTCGTGAACCCACTGCGCGATGAGGAAGGTGTCATGCGCACCACGCTTCTGCCGGGCCTCATCAAGACTGTCGCGGCAAATCATGCCCGCGGGTTTGTCGACCTTGGATACTTCGAGATCGGCAAGGTATTTCTTCGTTCCGGGGGAGTGTTGCCCGCCCAACCGGATCACCTCGGATTCATCTTGACCGGAGAACGCGGTGGAGATATCGGAGGTGAGGCACACACCGTTGATGTGCGAGACGGTATCGGGATCGTTGAGCGGCTCAGCACGACAATGAGTACACCGATGGCGATCGAGCCGGCGGTCGGGAGTGGGTTTCACCCGGGCCGCTGCGGTCAGATTGTGTTCGACGGACAGGTGATAGGAACCGTTGGTGAACTCCGGCCAAGCGTCGCAGTAGCGGCCGGACTCAAGGGTCGCGTCGTGATGGGAGAGATGGCCCTGGCTCCACTCATCGCCGTGGCCGACCCCTGGACGCTCGCTCCTCCAAGCTCCTATCCGCCTGTCGTGTTTGATCTTGCCTTCGAGACCGGCGCGGACGTTAGGGCCGGCAGCATCGTGAAGACCATACGAGATGCAGGCGGGCCGGAGCTCGAATCGGTATCAATTTTCGATGTGTACTCAGGGGCTGGAATAGGGGAGGGACGCATCAGCATCGCCGTCCGCCTATCCATCCGTGCGCCAGATCGAACGTTGACGGAAAGCGAGGTCGCACCGATGCGAAAAGCCATCGTGGAAGCCGTCGAGTCGAGTCACGATGCAACGCTGCGCGGGAGTGTGTGAATGGATTTTCTGCGGATTTCTGATGTCGGGATTGCCGGTCTGCGCACCATTCTCGATGCGACAGCACGGATCAAGGCTTCGCCCTCGGATGTTGAGGGACTTCTTTCCGGGACCTCAATCGGGGTGTTCTTTGAGAAACCGTCCACACGCACTCGGGTGTCGTGTGAGGTTGCGGCGGTGCATCTTGGTGCACACCCTGTGATGCTGCGCGGTGAAGAGGTTGGCCTGGGCAAACGGGAGGCCTCG
>VAPH01075577.1_pt1 | contig 13629 bp, 14 predicted proteins | sample 3393861 | NCBI WGS metagenome assembly VAPH01 (sample SAMN08290439, study PRJNA428436) | hydrothermal vent metagenome | isolation source: Deep-sea hydrothermal vent chimney | place: Atlantic Ocean: South-mid Altantic Ridge | reverse complement strand
TTCTTTTTTGGCGTTTTTTATATCAACATTTGTTTTAATAGCGATACCTTCGCTTTGCAAGGTTTCCGCAAGGCGGGCTATGAGATCCGATTCACCGTTGCTAAAAATGCTTTTACCCCGTTGCAGAATTGTTATCTTTGTCCCAAGACGAGAATACATTTGGGCAAACTCAAGCCCAACAGGACCCGCGCCAATAATTACCAGTTCTTTTGGTTGCTTCTCAATTTGCAACGCTTCAATGTGGGTGACAAAACCAACCTCTTTAATGTTTTTTATCGGCGGGATGTTCGCCTTTGATCCCGTGGCGATAATAAACTTTTCAGCAAAAAATTTTTTGCCGTTTACATCAATCTCTTTTTCTCCTGTGAATTTTGCGTAACCTTCAATAAGGGCTATATGCTCAAGATTTGCAAGCACTTTTTCATATTTATCTTTCCGCGACACTTCAACCATTGCCATTTCATCTTTTATTATTTTATTGAAATCAAGTTTTTTTACTTCAAGCTCAATTCCGCCGATATTGTGATTTTTTGCCATATGCAAAACCTCTCCGGCGTGGAGAAGTATTTTTGACGGCAAACATCCGACGTTAACGCAGGTCCCGCCAAGAGGAAGCCCTGCGTTTATAATAGCCGTTTTAATTTTTAATTCATTGGCGCGGATGGCGGCGGCAAACGCGCCGGCTCCTCCTCCGACAATAATTAAGCCAAATTTTTTCATATGCTTAGCGACAGCCCTTTAGCGCCTAATCACACTCCTTAGCCACCCGGCCGCCATATTTTTATTTAAAACTTTCTTAAAGTCATAATTAAAGCTAATATCAAAGATGTCTTCCGCCGATAGCCCTGAAATTAATTTCATAAACCTATCCGCCTCTTTCTCTGAAACATCACCGAATATTCTTTTGGCGATAAAGCGCGACTGCCTCCATCTGCTTCCGGTATACTTTTTCCATTTCTTGTCATATTGGGATAATGTTTTTTCACTAAAATCTTTCTTGCCCAGCGCCCGCGCCATAACCTCGGACGCAATTCTGGCCGAGCGCATAGCATGCCTTATGCCTTCTCCCGCCAAAGGATTGATTTGAGCGGCCGCGTCTCCAATAAACAAAAAACCGTCGGCCGAATGCTTGCCGACCCCTCCGTTCGCGTAAAGAGACGCTCCGTGCAAATCCATAAAAGCGGCGTTTTTTAATTGCGGAAACTTAGCCATAAATTTTTTTAAAACATCCATAATATTCATTATCCCATGATCAGCGGCATCATAAACGGCGACTCCTACTTTAGCCGAATTTTCTCCCATTGGGAATATCCACCCATAGCCGTGCGGAACATATTCCGGCCCGAAATAAGCGGCAATAGTGTCTGCTAATTCCTTGGGGGCATTTTCAATAATTATCTCAATCCCGACACTAAGGGAGCAGATAGCTTTTTTTCTTAGCCCCAGTTTAGACGCTAAAACGCCCGCGGGACCGGAAGCGTCAACAATAATATCGGCAAAAACCTCCCCATCGCCGAAAACTCCATCGTATACCACTCCAACGACAGCGCCATTTTTTAAAATAGGGCTCTTCACGGAACTTCCTATTAATATTTTCGCTCCATTTTTTACCGCGTCTTTAACTAAAAACTTCTTAAGCTTGGCAAAATCAAGAACATACCCCCTTGTTTGTCCATAGTCCCATATATTAGTAATATTTTGAGTGGCAATAAGAAATTTAGACCATTTCCCCGGAGCCAAATCTGCCGGCAGATCAAAATCTTTAAATAACTCCTTGGGGGCGCCGGCGCTGGAAAAATTCGGCTGGCCTATTTCCTTTGATTTTTCAATCAACAACACCTTTTTACCCATCGCGGAAAGCTCTCGCGCGCATTGTCCGCCGGCGGGACCGGCGCCAACGACAACTACATCGTACTTTTCTGTTGTTTTTTGTTTTTTCATATAACTTGCTTAAAATAATTTTCCGATTATTAAATGGTTATCACTGAATGCCTCCACGGCTGAAATTTTAGTATTTTTTAGGGACGCTCATTTTTAATAATTTTATATCGTCCAAAATGTTCAAAAACACCGGACCAATAAAGGCTAAAAGTAAGCGCCCATCCAAACTCCTCAATCGGGATGCTGAAAATTAAAATACCGGACAGCGCGGGGACATTCCACGCGTTAATAAACTCCGGAAAAACAAAAAGCAGTGAATAAAAAACCGTTAAATAAAAGACAAGGAACAAAAGGCTTGAAGCAAGCATTTTTTTCAATAAATCCGGGCGGCAATAAAGCGCCGTAAAAAACCCTATAATCGCCGCTATCATCGCTGAATAAATCGGGTTGAGACCGGTAGCCGCGTCCAATATAACAAAAGACGCGGGGGCGGAAATAACCGCTAAAAAATGGAAATAACCGCTCCTGCAACGCCCCTTATGTTTTATAATCATTTGATGCTTGGTTCCGATAATAATTTGATACGCGGCAAAAATAAGCCCGCCCACGGCGAATGAAAAGAGCAGGCTTTCAATGTCAAACCCTGTCCTTTCCGCTAAATTAAAAAGAGATGGCGGGCTCCAGTATTCCGGCACGAAAAATGGCTCCGTTAGCCCTATTAACGATGTCCATAAGCTCATTACCCACATTGCTTTTTTTATTTCTTTGTTTTTCAAAGAAAAGAAAACGGCCGCCCAGACAAACAACAGGGACAGGCTCCAAATAAACCATATGTTAAAAAGTCCAAAAGCCATAATTTCTTAAGTTATTCGCTTCACATACCCCGCTTTTGCAAAAAAAGGGTGGGTTTGTCGCCGAGCCCCGTAAAAGCGGGGTATGCGAATTATTGGCTAAAATCCATTAATAAAATACTTTGGTTAAAAAACAATTCGGATATCCTCTTATTTTTGTTTACCGGCATTAACGCAAAGCTTTTTGCAAAGCCACGCGAGAAACGCCCCCGCAATCCATCCGTAAACAAAAGCCTCAATAATGCCGATCGCATAACCGAGAAGAGAGAAACTAAATCCGGGAAGAGCAATCTGAAGAATATTAAAGTGCAGCTCTTTTAAGGCTGCCGTTCCAAGCACCGCCCCCCACACGGAGCAAACAAGAAAAAAGGCGGCAAATAATATCCCTCCAACATATCCCGCCTTGGTTGTATTTACTTTATTCATAAAATATTTTATTTATGATGATTAATAATTATTCGACCTTTAAGTTTTTTAATTTTTTTTAGATTTTCAAAGCAAATTATCTAAAAGCTTGTCCTCGTGAAATAGGGAAGCTAAAAAATTTCATTTGTAACGGCATTCGGAGACAGCCCCCCCCTTATATAATATATAATACTCCCCCTGGGTATTGCTGTCAACCCTTTAAGCTAAAACGAGGAGGCATTCCTTGACAACAAATACTCCCCCAGAGTATAATGAAAACATAGGGCGAGATTAATAAAAAAATTTACAAACAACAATATGAACTACGGATACAAAAAACAAGTCAATGCCTCGTTTTCCGAAGCGGTAGAAAAAACCAGAGAAGAGCTTGCCAAAGAAGGATTCGGCGTTCTTACTGAAATTGATGTTAGGTCCACCCTTAAGAAAAAACTGGACGTGGATTACGGCAACTACATTATACTTGGCGCGTGCAATCCTCCTTTCGCCTATAAGGCGCTGCAAGAGGAAAAAGACATCGGTCTTTTACTGCCTTGCAACGTCATCGTGTATGAAGATGCCGGCAAGGTGTTTGTTTCCGCCATTCTTCCGGCTGTCGCGATGGGGATGGTGGATAGCCGGCCTCTGGCAAAAATTGCAACGACAGTAGAAGAAAAACTTAAAAAAGTTGTTGACGCGGCGTCTGAGTAAAAAATACTGCAAAAAACAGCGCTAAAAATAAATATTATTAAATAAAAAATAATTAATATAAACAAATTTCAATATTATTAACTTGCGATTTGTAAATTAATAATATTGTAAATTAATTTAAAGCGATATGATTAAAATTCAATTTTTAACAATGCCGGGTTGCCACAGCTGCGAAACGGTAAAACAAGTCCTTAACGAGGTAATGGTGGACTTCAAAGATAAGGCAGAGATAACGGAAATGGATATGACCACTCCTGATGGTCAGGAATTAGTGCAAAAATACGGTATTATGGCATCGCCGGGGGTAATAATTAACGACGAGCTCTTTTCAACCGGCGGAATTGACCGTGAAAAACTGGTTGAGAAATTAAAATCTCTTTAAATAAAAACGATTGTTTAACAATTTTTATTAACAGTTAATAACTTTCTTTGGGTGGCAAAAAATCATATTTTGCGGTTCAAATAAATTAAATCTTATGGGTTGTTGCGGATCTGAACCAAAAAAACAAGAAAACAATAATAACGACAACAAACAGGCGGACGCCAAGAATACTGAAAAAGACGGCCTTAGCGACACAAAAAACCTCTTGCTTTGGGGCGTCGTTATTATATTAATAGCAGGATTCTTAATTTGGCTAACTTAAGACAAGAAGCCAAACAAAAAAACAAGAAGACAAATTTTCTCTTCTTGTTTTTTTATTTATAAAGGGGTTCATAAGATTAACGCGCGCGCCTTGACAGTATCTGCCATATAAGATACATTAGTATATCGTCTCTACGAGACATAAATCAATTACAAACGCGCGAATATACTTTTAATTATGCTTACGCAAGAACAGCAAATTTTTGAACAAATCAAAAAAGCGAAAAACATTCTGGTTACTTTCAGAAAAACATGGAACGGCGACTCGGTCGCTTCCGCTTTGGCTGTGTATTTATTTTTGAAAAAACTGGACAAGCAGGTTGACATAGCGGCGGAAAAATTTGACCAAAGCAATCTCTATTCGTTTTTGCCGGCTTACGGAGAAATAAAAAACTCAATTGAAAATTTGCGGCAATTCATAATCTCTCTGGATATTACCAACACTAAAGTTAACCAGATAAAATATAAAGTCGCGGACAGCACATTAAATTTCATCATATCTCCCAAGGATGGTTTTTTTAATGAAGAGGATATTTCCACCAGTTCCGGAGATTTTAAATATGACTTGGTAATCACGATTGACACCCCCGACTTGGAATTTTTGGGAAAAATTTATGACAATGACACGGAATTCTTTTACAGCACTCCGATTATCAATATTGACCATCACGGATCAAATGAAGAATTCGGGCAAATCAACCAAATAGACTTAACCGCCGTGTCCACTTCCGAGATTTTATTTTCTCTTTTTAATAATTACTCCCGCGCGTTTATTGACGAGGATATCGCCACCTGCCTCTTGGCCGGAATGATTTCCAAGACCCGCAGTTTTAAAACTCCGAATGTAACGCCGGCGGCATTATCGGCCGCGGCCCAGCTAATCTCTATGGGCGCTAACAGGGAAGAGGTCGTAAACCATCTCTACCGCTCAAGGCCTCTTAATGTTTTAAAGCTTTGGGGGAGAGTCTTGGCGCGGCTATCCGGGACAATGGAGAACAAGCTGGTTTGGTCCGCCCTTAAGGAGGAGGATTTTGCCAAAACCGAAACCAACGAAAAAGACCTGGACGAGGTGATTGATGAGCTTATAATTAATATGCCTGAAGTTAAGGTTATTGTTTTATTTTATAAAACCGAGGTCAAAGAAAAAAAATACGCGAAAGCGATAGTTTATTCAACTAAAAACATTGACTCTCTCGGCTTAGTGAAAGAATTAAGCCCGGAAGGGACGAAAAAAATGGCCGTGGTAAAGTCCGAGAAACTAACGGAAGAACTGGAAAAAGAAGTTGTTGAAATGATAAAAAATAAATTAAGCAAACTGCCGGTATAAGGGGCTTGAAAAAAAACTAATTTAGTGGTAAGTTCTAAATAACCAAACAGGCTGTCTAATAAGTTGCTTTCGTAACGAAATTTTTAAATTTTGAGGAAATTTTTCTAAAAATTTTTGAGGTAATATGATTATATTAGCGAAAATATTTTTAGGAAAATTTACCAAAATTTAAAAATTGCAGTAGAAATGAACTTGTTAGACAGCCTGAAAAGGATTAAATCCTTTTTTTGTTTTGAGGACGTTTATTCCGCCTACGCTAAAGTTTTGGCGGGCAAGCAGTTGGCCCCGCGCCTTTTGGGTCTGTAGCTCAGTTGGTTAGAGCGCTACGTTGACATCGTAGAGGTCTGCAGTTCGAACCTGCACAGACCCACCCAAAAGATGCGGGACGAATAACAACATCCCCCATTAACCCGCTCGCATAGCTCAGTGGTTAGAGCACCACGCTTATAACGTGGGGGTCGATGGTTCAAGTCCATCTGCGAGCACCAGATAAACAGAGGCCGGCTATGTTATATTGACATTTTACAAAAAATGCCTTATACTTTTTTTAGTCCTCCGAAAGGGCTTTTTTGTTTAAATTTTCTTTAATAAGAGGCAGCTCATTACTTAAAATTAATAATTAATGATCCCCCCACCCCCTTTATCAAGGGGGCAATATTAAGGTCCCTTCGTCTAATGGTTAGGACATCAGGTTTTTCAGCCAGAGGCTGACCACCCTTTGGGTGGCATCCTTTTTAACATATGTGGTTTGTATATTTAATCCAAAGCAAAACTGATTATAGCACCTATATTGGCTATACTAGCACCTTAAAAAAAAGAATTATTGAACATAATCAAGGTAAAACAAAATCAATAAAACATAACCGGCCATTTATTTTAAAATATTTTGAAACATACCCGGCTAAAATAATTGCGCGAAAAAGAGAGCTGGAATTAAAAAATAATAGTTTTAAGAAAAAAGAATTACTAACAAGGCTTAATATTAAGGTCCCTTCGTCTAGTGGTTAGGACATCAGGTTTTCATCCTGAAAACAGGGGTTCGATTCCCCTAGGGACTACAAAATAAAAAATCTCGGCGCGCCGCCGAGGTTTTTTTGTTTTGTGGTGCTTAGGGTGTTAGCGAGCCCCGGAAAAACGTTAATATGAAATAATATTTTATTAACAAACACTCCCGAGAAACAAATCTAAATTATATAAAAACCAGAAGAGGCGGGGCTTCCGCCCCTTCGATTCCCCTAGGGACTACGGAAATAAAAAAATCTCGGCAGATTGCCGAGATTTTTTTATTTCTAAAATATTATTAATTTTTATTTATCCTCCTCTGCTTCTTTGTGTTTAAAAACATATAACTGCTGAACACCTGTCAGGATTGTTGTTACCAGCCAATACAGCGCCAGCCCGCCGGGGAACGACATTCCTATAAACACGGTTATAACCGGCATAAAATAAACCATTTGTTTATTCATCATCGCCATCATATCCTCGTCTTTGGATCCCTCTGTATGCACTTCCGGTTTTTTAGTCATCATCATTTTGACCTGCCAATATTGGGCTGCGCCCGCCAAAACCGCGATGGGGATATTGCGCGCGGATAAGTCAATAAACCCCAGAGACATAGTGTTGATTACCTCCGGACGAGCTATAAAAGAATAAACCATATCCAGGGAGCCATTAGCGAAGCCGTCTCTAAAAACCGCGAAAACCGCGAATAAAAACGGCAACTGGATTAAAAGAGGAAGACAAGAAGAAAAAGGGTTTACTTTATTCTCTTTATACAGCCCCATCATCGCTTTACCCATCTCTTCTTTCTTGCCGGCGTACTCTTTCTTGATTTCATTAATTTTCGGCTGCAGCTCCTGTAATGCTTTTTGCGACTTAATAGCCTGTTTAGACAAGGGGAGCAGTATTAACTTAATAACTATAGTTAATAAAACAATGGCGACTCCCAGGTCCTGCCCAGGTACGACATTATAGAGAAAAACCAATAAGTTAAGAATCGGTTGATAAAAAATTGTTTGAAAAATTTCACTCATACTTTTAATAACTAAGAGGGTTATATAATGCGAATACTACAAATTATACGCAAATACTACAAATAAATTTAATAAAAATTAATTACTAATATTATCCTTTTGCTTTACAGGGTCCCATCCTCCCTTGTTCCATGGATTACACCTTAAAACCCTCCATGCCGCCATTAAACCGCCTTTAACTATGCCGTATTTTTCAATAGCAGCAATGGCGTAATCCGAGCAAGTGGGACGGAAGCGGCAATGGCCGTGGGGCGCTAAAATTTTTAATAGCCCGTGGTCAAAAGACAGGGTTTTTTGATATATTTTAATTATTTTAATTATTAGATAACGGGGATAGTGGATAAACATATTCTATGAACACATAAAATCATTATAATCCTGTAAATATTAAACAAGCTTAAGCTATAAAGTCCGGCTTTTTAATTTTTAATTTTTGTAATTTTTAATTTTTAAATAATTTCTAATGCTTTAATTTTAACTTCTACTTGCCTATATTGTTTGCTTTTTTAGCGTTCATTATTAAGCTAGGCGATTATTTGCGGTTTACTTTAATTTAATTCATTAAAAATTAAATCATTATTTAAAAACTATAAAATTAAAAATTAAAAATTTTAAACACTTTAGGTTTTTCCGCTTATGGCTATTTTTATTTATAAACCCCCATTCTCTTAAACTGCCCGATAAGTGATTTTTCAATCTCCGCATACTCTTTCCCCTTTATTTCCGGTAAACAAATAATCACACAATCATATCCATGTTTCATTTTATCCAGCTGCAGGCTGATAATCTCCCTGATTTGCCGTTTAATTTTATTACGGACAACCGCTTTTTTGCTAACCTTGACGCTGATTAATATGCCAAAACGGTTATAGCCCATTTCATTGTAAACCGCCTTGGCTCCCATAATTTTATCAAAACTTGATTTTCTCCAGCCGGTTTGCGGGCTAAAAACATTATTAAATTCTTTATCTTTAGTTAGGCGATTAATCTTCTTAAGCATATAAATATAATACGAATACTACAAATTAATATGCAAATGCCGCAAATTACGAATTATGCGAATATAATCTCCCCGGCCCCCTTTAATAAGAGGCGATAATTCGCATAATAGTTATTCGCGGCATTTGCATAAATTTGCGGATTCGCATTATATTACTTTGTTAGCGTCTTCCTTCCTTTTTGCCGTCTGCTTTTAACAACATTGCGTCCGGATTTAGTTTGCGTGCGCGCCATAAATCCATGCTTTCTTTTGGCTTTTTTCTTTTTTGGTTGGTATGTTCTTTTTGGCATAGTGTTGAAAATTGGAAATTAGCGGTTTGTTTTTTTTATAATTAACGTAATAAAACAGTAATCATTCCAAATCTTAAGTTTTTCGCTTCGCGAACCCGCGCTACAAATGCGGGACATGCGAATTATTAATATTGAAATTACTTTACTTTAAATTACCAATTTTAAATTTTTCCATTTAATACACTCCCAACATAACACGTTTAGCGGCGCCAGTCAACCCAAGCCGCAAGAAGCCTCCCGCAAAAGTTCTTCCACTTTTTATCAACACCTTATAAACATTTTTATTATTTGACGGGTGTTGCATAGCTGATATACTCTTGATAGTATAATGATATAAAATTTATTGCCGTTACATATTAATAAAGCTAAATAATAATAGCTAAACTATCCCATTGTTTTATTATTTTATTGTTAAACGACACCTGCTGTCCGCCAACAACGAAACAATAAAACAATGAAAAATGAACTTTATGAATAATGATCAGCTTTGGCAGGCGGTTTTAGGCGAGATTGAGCTTAATTTATCAAAAGCCAATTTCACTACATGGTTTAAAAACACTTTCATCTCATCATTTGAAGATGAAAAAATTATCATCGGCGTTCCCAACACCTTTACCAAGGCGTGGTTGGAAAAAAAATACCACAAAGAAATTTTAAACGCCGTAAAAAACATTAACAACCAAAAGATAAAAGAAATTTTTTATAACGTAGAAATTAAAAAACCCGGGCTGGTTGAAAGCTTATTAAGAAAAACAAAAAAAGAAGGGCTGGGAGAAAACAGTGTCGCGCCAACCAACCGCTTCAACCTTAATTCCCGCTATACTTTTGAAAGTTTTGTAGTGGGCAAGGGGAATGAGTTGGCGCATGCCGCCTGCCAGGCGGTGGCGGCAAATCCCGGGAAGGCTTATAATCCTCTTTTTATTTACGGAGGAGTTGGCTTGGGGAAAACTCATCTTTTGCAGGGCATCGGACATGAACTTTCCAAAACAACCGATAAAATTTTATACGTAACCTGTGAAAAATTTACCAATGACTATATCCAATCGGTTCGCAGCGGTAAAGCAAAAGACTTTAAGGACCGCTACCGCAATGCTGACTTATTAATGATTGATGATATCCAGTTTATGGCCGGCAAGGACGGCACCCAAGAAGAATTTTTTCACACCTTTAACGAACTGCACCAAACAAACAAACAAATAGTTATTACTTCCGACCGCGCGCCGAAATCCATCCCCGCTCTGGAAAAACGCCTTCTCTCCCGATTTGAGTGGGGGATGATAGCCGATGTTACCCAGCCTAATATTGAAACAAGGGTGGCAATTTTAGAAACAAAATGCAGAGAAAGAAATTATCCGCTGGACGATAAAATTTTAAATTATATCGCCAGTAACGTGCAGAACAATATCAGAGAACTGGAAGGCGCCCTAAACCGCCTAATCGCTTACCATGAGTTTAATAACTCAAAACCGACGATAGACACCGCTAAAACGGTTTTAAGCAGTATATTGTCCAGTTTACAACCAAAATCAGCATCCCCCAAAACCATTATTGAGGCCGTCTCCCGATTTTACGATGTGGACATTAAAGACATTGTCGGCAAGGGACGCCGAAAAGAGCTTATCCGGCCAAGGCAGGTTACTATGTTTTTAATGAGGAAAGAATCAAACACTTCATACCCGACTATCGGCCACGAGCTTGGGGGACGAGACCATACTACCGCCATGCACGCCTGTAATAAAATTTCAAAAGAGGCGGAGGAAAGCGAAAAAATGAAACAAGAACTGGAGTCCATAAAGCAGTTTTTATACAGCGGGGTGTAATAAAAACACTTAACAAGCTGTTTATAAACCCCTTAAAAACCTATTAATTAAATTTAACAGCTTGTTGATAAATTCGCTTTTACCGCGTTAATCAACATTTAATTAACACCCATCCTATTCTTATCTACACCCTAATCAACAGAGGGATGTCACATAAACACTAATAAAAATAAGCGTAATCAACACTTTTCCCGCCTATCAACAGGCTTATTATCTATTATTATTATTAGTTACTTATAATTTATTAATATAATAATATAAAATAATAATTAAGCTCCTAAAATTTATTCAGATGCTTCAAATAAAAAATAAGGATATTTGAAATATACTGCGGTAGATTTAAATTATATTATTTATGAAAATATCCAGCCTACAAGAAAACCTAAAACAAGGACTATCGGTGGTTAGCCATATCGCCGGAAAAAATATAAATTTGCCGATCTTAAATAACATAATGATAGATGCCCGGGACGGGAATATAAAATTAATTGCCACTAATCTGGAGATAGGGGTGGTTAGCGTTGTTAGGGGCAAGGTGGAAAAAGAGGGATCGTTTACGGTTGATTCAAAAACAATAACCGACTACGTGGCGCTTCTGCCTAATAAAAAAATTAACATAGAACAAAAAGAAAATAATTTAACAGTGGAGGCGGATAATTATAAAACAAAAATAATAGGGCAATCAGCGGAAGAATTCCCGCTAATCCCGGAGGTAGACAAAGAAACATATTATAGCGCCGAGATTAATGAATTCAGGAAAGCGCTGTCGCAAACAGCTTTCGCTGTCTCCGCCAATGAGTCGCGCTTGGAATTATCAGGAGTATTATTTGATTTTAGTAATGAAAAATTAACCTTGGCCGCGACGGACAGTTATCGTTTGGCGGAAAAAACAACAAGCGTAAAAACAAATTCAAGCGGCGATGAAAATAAAAAAATAATAATTCCGGCAAGAACTCTACAGGAATTAATAAGGATTTTATCGGCGGAACAAGATGGTATTGGCGCGGACGATGGCAGTGGTGAGATTAAATTTTATTTATCCGAGAATCAAATTTTATTTGCAGCCGGATCAACTGAGTTGGTCTCCCGCCTGATTGAGGGGCAGTATCCGGACTATAAACAAATTATACCAACCAACCCCAAGACAACCATAATTATCAACAGGCAAGAGCTGGTCAGGGCGGTAAAAGCGTCCGCTCTTTTTTCCAAGGTCGGTATTAATGATATTAATCTTGATTTTCCCCAAGGAAAAAACAAGGCGGTTGTTTCCTCGGCATCGGGACAGACAGGAGAAAATATCACCGAGTTGGACGCGAACGTGGTTGGTGAAGATAACGGCGTGGTGGTTAACTACCGCTACTTATTGGACGGATTAAATAATATTGAAGGGGAGAATATTAAGATTGAAATAATAAACTCTAACACGCCCTGTATTTTACGCGCTGAGAAGGGTGATGATTATTTATATATTATAATGCCGATAAAGCAGTAAAAAATAGCGGAAAAACTAATTTATTTTAGTTAAAAGAATATGGAAAAAGTTGATATTTTAATGCCACCAACTTTTAAAAAAAAGTGGAACCATGAAACCAATCAAACAAGCATGGGATGATGAGGACTGGATTAGGACTTTTAATTTATAGACTATACAGAATAAACCGGCTCCGGTAATTGTGTATCAAGTTAGGAGCCCCAAGTCTAACTGGGCTCCGGGTAAATTTGATGTTACCGCGGGCGGGCATTATTCCGCAGGCGAAGAATTGTTTAATGGGCCTAGAGAGGTGGAGGAGGAATTGGGTAAAAAATACAAAAAAGAGGAGTTAACCTATCTCGGTAGAAAAATAAATATTAACCCTGATGTGAACGGGAAAATGCGTAAGAATATCGTTGACATTTTATTTGTTCTTGATAACTCTCCGCTTAATACATATGTGCTGGAAAAAGCCGAGGTTTACGCGGTTTTTTGTCTGCCAATTTCCGAGCTGGTCAATATCCATACAAAACTTAATTATCAGTTTCAGGTAAGAGGGGTAGCCGCTGACGGCAAGCCAGAAAAGCTGAATATTAAAAAAGGCTCATTTCCTTTTAATTGGGATAATTATCATTTTAAGATAGCATTATTGGCAGATAGATTTTTAAAAGGCGAAAAGAATCTTATTTATTGATGCGGGTTTAGTTCTCGGCTTAAAGGGGTGTCGCTCTTTCGTTTTATTGCGCTACGCCCACCCTTGTATAATAAAGGGGGAGCACGATTTATGATTTCGCCTAAATTTTTTCCATTTTGCTCTTGAGTTTTTTGTTTATAATATTATACATAATCATAATTTTTTACTCAATATAACCATATGTTCACTATTGGTGTATTTGCCATTATTTTTGATGATAAAAATCGTATTTTATTTTGTCACCGCACCGATTATGATATGTGGAACCTTCCTGGTGGCAGACTAGAGAAAAATGAAACGCCGTGGGAGGGAGTTGTTCGTGAAGTTAAAGAAGAGACGGGGCTTGATGTTGAAATAGACAGGCTAACCGGAATATATAGCAAGCCGCACGAAAACGACATAGTAATTCAATTTGTTTGCAAGGTTATTCGCGGTAAAATAAAAATTAATAGTGAGGCCGATAAAATAAAATATTTTGCTTTTAAGGATATTCCGCGCAATACCGC